>Ga0164242_10000220_pt1 | contig 71033 bp, 65 predicted proteins | sample OricomgcompostMG_FD_108783 | JGI IMG/M metagenome (GOLD analysis project Ga0164242, IMG submission 108783) | Miracle-Growth compost microbial communities from Emeryville, California, USA - Original compost - Miracle growth compost (MG) ... | reverse complement strand
GACCATGAATTTTAATTTTACTTAAAAAGAAGGCTTACTTTTTTTGTTTCAAAAAAGTATTCAATAAAATCAATGGTTTTAGACTATTTATAGTTTATTTTTTATTTTTATCGGACAGTAGTGGTATTTAATCTTAACCAACATCTTTATTAGGATAAATTATCTACTCATGTAATTTGTGAGCAGGAGGAATCCAATTTGCAAAGCTTAAGTTTTTCAATTTTTCAGCAAGTTCAAATAATCCATAATAGTCACCTATGTTTACTCTTACTCCACCTTGGTAAATTGATCTAGGAATAGTGTCTCCTTTAAAATAATGTATTTCACTAGATAATCCATTATTATCAGAACCATAAAATATAGAAGCCTTTATCAAGACGTTTGAATACAGATATAAATTAACAGTACTTGTATAGAAAAGGTGTTCGTCTAAGTTTGTTTTTAATGTAAACTTTGTCAAATCATTGTCATTTTTTCGTGAAGCGGAGATTACTCTTTGAATTGTTTCTGAACTTGGCAATAAAGAGTCAACTAAAAAAGACTCTTCTGTTTCAGAATTATCTATAACTTGAGATAAGGAATCAATATTTTGTATATCTGAATCGGTATAAATTGGTATTCTTTGTGTCTGTGCACAACTGAATAAAATGCAAAATGAAAATATAGTTACTAGGAATTTCATTAATCCCAAATGTAACCAAAAAAAAAATGAGTGGAAGTAAAAAAGATTATAGCTGGAAAAAGTAGATCTGCGATTTAATTAAATCTCAACCAACATTTTTATTATTTATCTTATCTATCCATTTCGATAGTCTCGTATAATTTGTGAGTAGGAGGAATCCAATTATCAAGCTGATAGCTGAGCTCATTAATAAATTATAATTAACAGGATTTTGAATATATGTTTCTGAAAGATGGGGTAAATTATTTCTTGAGACACTTTCTTTGAATGAAAATACTAATTGAGTGATAAAATTACCAAGATTAATTACAATAATATAAACAGCGATAATTACCAATGCAATTTTGCTAATAGCTTCTCCATTTATAGAGTTGTTTGTAGCTTCATTGTTGTCATATCCTTTGTCAAGTTTGAATAGTTGGATAACTGATTCTGGCTTAAATAACAATGTGTAAATAACTAAAATACTCATCATAGGAATTAGTAATATCAACCAATTGAAATCATCGTTTAACTCAATGTACAAGTAGAAAATAATAGTTGGAATTTGAATTATTAACTCAATAATAGAGTATAATCCGAACAATTTGAGAATTATTTTGAATAGGTCGTTTTTAGTCATGAAATTATATTTAGTTCTAAGATTCTTTTTAAAACTAAATATTTTATTCTCATAAGTACATTTTGTTGCTAATTTTTTTCTCAAAAAAGATTTTGGCTAAAGCCGTATTCCTATTTTAAATCAATTTTTGAAATATGTTTAAATTTTGAATTGTCTCCAGCTGAATGCCTCCAGCTTTAGCTGGAGGACATATAATAAATCAAAATCCATAATTGGCTTTAGCCAAATCATTTAAATTTCATTACTTTTGAGTAAACTAAAAATTACCAACTAGCTATGCGAAATCTCATCTTTATTATTGGAGTGTGTTTCGTGTATGCGTCGTGTGAGCAAAAAGCTGCTTATCCGCAAGTGGTTCATCCAAAAGACAATGCGAGCAATGCCTACAAAGTAGCGTTGGGTAAAAAACTCTTTTTCGATACGCGTTTATCAAAAGATAATACGATTTCGTGTGCTACGTGTCATCAGCCTAATAAGGCATTTTCAGATAATTTACCGGTTTCTTTTGGTGTAGAAGGTAAAATGGTTCATAGAAACGTTCCGAGTATCATAAATGCAGCGTATTTGACCAGAGTGATGTTTGATGGGGAATTAAAAACATTGGAACTGCAAACAATTGTGCCTTTACAAGAACCTACAGAAATGGATATGGACTTGAAAGTGTTGATGAAGCGCTTAAAAGCTATTCCAGAGTACCAGAAGCTTTCTAAATTGGCTTTTGGACATAGTTTTGACGCGTGGACGCTTACGCGTTCCTTGGCTTGCTATGTGCGTTCGCTTGTTTCGTGGAAAAGTAGATTCGATGATTATTATTTCCGACATAAAAATACGCTTTCAAAAGATGAATTAGCAGGCTATAAGTTGTTTTCAGAGAAATTATATTGTGCAAAATGTCACGTTCCTCCGCATTTTACGAGTTTTGAGACTGCTTCTAACGGACTCGGAGATATGAACGATGGCGGTAGATATGAAATTACAGGCGATTCTTCCGATTTCGGAAAATTCAAAATTCCTTCACTGAAGAATATCGCCATTACATTTCCATATATGCACAATGGTTCTATGAAGTCGCTCGACGATGTGATTGACTATTACGAAAAAGGAGGGAACCATGGACCAAATCAATCCATAATAATTCAGAAATTCTCCTTGAGTAAACAAGAAAAAGCACAGCTAAAAGCTTTCTTTTTTAGTTTAACTGATATGTCTTTAAATACTAAAAATTAAATAATTAAATCTATTGGTATTTAAAAATATCAGGAAGTGAAGAATTGGTATTAATCGAATAATCTAAATCGATTAGTTTTCCATCTTCAATACTATAAACCATTCCGTGAATATGCGGGAAAGTTCCTTTTTCCCATTCTTCTTGAATGAAAGAAAGTTTTGCCAAATTATTCACTTGTTCCTTGATGTTGAGCTCAACAAAGCGATCAAAACGTTTTTCTTCGTTCGTGATAGCATTCAATTCACCTTCGTAAACGCGGTAAACGTCTTTGATGTGTGCTATCCAGCTGTCTAAAAGAAGTCCGAAATGATCATTTGACATTGCAGCTTTAACGCCACCACAACCGTAATGTCCACAAACAATGATGTACTTCACTTTCAATACTTTTACAGCGTAATATACCACGCTCAGTAAATTTGAATCGGTGTGAACAACCATGTTGGAAATATTTCTGTGAACAAAAATAGAACCTGGCATCAAGTTGCTTAATTGTGTAGCTGGGACGCGACTGTCAGAACATCCAATCCATAGATATTCAGGTGTTTGTCCTTTTGCTAACTCTGAGAAAAATTCGGGATTAGTGGAATTGATTTCATCTGTCCACTCTTTATTACCTTGTAATAATTGTTTTATTGCAGTTTTCATATCTAATTCCAAAAGTATCTTTATTTTTGCTTGAAATGAAAAAAATTAAGAAATTTTATCAACGATACAGTATTTATTTTGTCGATTTTTGGCAGTATCTACTTATAATACTGATTTTTATCCTCGCACTAATTTTTATTTTGTAAATTAGGACTATGAAATTTCTATTTCTTACTCTTTTAGTGCTTTTTATTTATGGTAAAAGTTTTGGACAAGTTAATATTCAGTTACTTGGACAGATAGATTATGCTGCGCTTCACCAAACGGAATTAAATGATGTTTGGGGCTATGTAGATGAAACAGGTATTGAATATGCGCTAGTTGGTACAAGAGACGGTGTTTCTGTTGTTTCGCTTGCCGATCCTGCTAATCCTGTAGAAGTGCATTGGGAACCGGGAGCAAATTCTATTTGGAGAGATCTAAAAGTTTGGGGCGATGTGGCGTATATCACAACAGAAGCACAAACTGGACTTATGATTTTAGATTTGAGTCCTTTACCAGGAGGTTCAATTGCTCCTGCGACATTTTATACAGGTCCAATAGGAAATGAATGGAAATCAGCGCATAATCTTTTTATTGATGAGAATGGATTCGCTTATATTTTTGGTTCTAACAGAGGCAATGGCGGTGTAATAATGCTCGATGTCCATACAGATCCTTTTCACCCAATAGAAGTAGGCGAATTTGATAATTGGTATTGCCACGATGGCTATGTGCGCAACGACACCATGTATTTGGCGCATATTTACGATGGAATTATCTCTATTGTTGATATTCAAGATAAGATGAATCCGATTTTATTAGGAACAGCATTTACACCATCTTCTTTTGCGCATAATATTTGGTTGAGCGATAACGGAAAAAATGTCTTTACTACAGATGAAGTTTCGGGAGCATACATAGGTTCGTATGACGTGAGTGATCCAGCAAATATTAAGTTCTTAGACAAAATTCAATCGAGTCCCGGATTTGGGATTGTGCCGCACAACACGCATGTTCATGGAGATTTCATCGTAACAAGCTATTACACAGATGGAATTAAGATTCACGATATTTCACAACCTAATAATTTAGTTGAAGTTGGTAATTACGATACTTCACCGCTTCAAAGCATCAATATGCAAGGCTGTTGGGGAGCTTATCCTTTTCTTCCTTCTGGAATTATTTTGGCAAGCGATATCGAAGAAGGTTTATTTGTTTTAAGTCCTACGTATGTGCACGGATCTTTCTTAGATGGTGTAATTACAGATGCTTCCACAACAAATCCACTACAAAATGTAAATGTTTCATTCACAGGTTATGACCAACCAGATGTTTCAGGTTCAAATGGCGATTATGCATTGAGTTTGTTGGGAACAGGTTCATACGAAGTTACTTTTTCGAAAGTGGCGTATTATCCTTTTACAACAAATGTGAGTTTAACTGCTGGAAATGTAACACATTTAGATGTACAATTACAGCCCATTCCTCCGTTTAATTTAGATATTTTAGTGAAAGATCATCAAACAGGAACTCCAATTTACAATGCTAATATAGAATTGAAAGACAGTTTAATAACGCATTCTGCTTTAAGTAATGGAATAGGCGAGGCTTCGGTTCAAATGTACTACGATGATATCTATCATGTTATCGCAGGAAAATGGGGTTATAAAACTTACTGTGATGATATTCATATCGATCAAACTACAGGGCAAATTGTAATTGAATTAAGCAAAGGAATTTACGATGATTTCTCGTTTGATTATGGTTGGACAACGACTTCTAATGCAGAAACAGGCGATTGGATAAGAGCGAAACCTTTTCCAACGGTTAATTTTTCCAATCCAGCGAACGATGTGCCGTTTGATTGTGGTGATAAGGCTTGGGTTACTGGAAATGAAGGGAGTCACCCAGATTTTGACGATGTAGATAATGGAACAGTGGTATTGATTTCTCCTGTGTTTGATTTATCCAGTTACACAGATCCTTACGTGAATTATTGGACCTATTATTATAATTTTTCTGGACCTAGTTTTCCAGATGATACTTTGCGTATTTTATTGAGCAATGGATTGGAATTTAAACAGATAGATTCAGAATTTTATCCAAATTCAGTTATGGCAGAATGGGTTCCGAAATCTATTCGTGTGAAAGATTTTATGACTCCCAAAGCTACAATGCAATTGTTTGTTTCCATGTCCGATTTACCAATCACCATAAACATTGCAGAAGCTGCGTTTGATCTGTTTTCAGTAACAGAAGGAAGTATTTTGAATGTGGAAGAGAACGAGAAAATCGCTCAATCACTGACTATTTACCCAAATCCTTTTACAAATGAGGTGAAAGTGAATTGGAATAGTGAGGAAACTCAGGGAGAATTGACCTTATTTGATTATGCTGGAAAAGTTATTTTAACCAAGGAAGTGAACAAAAATGAAGCTTTGCAAATGCATTCTCTTGAAAAAGGAATGTACTTTGTGGTGGTTAAAACCAATTCTGGAGAATCATTTACTCAAAAACTAATAAAACACTGATGTTTTTTATCTTATCTAAGCTTTTTCATTTATTTATTTTTCCATTTACGTGGTTGGTTGTCCTGTTTTTATTGGGACTTATCGTTAAGAATGTCAAATGGAAAAAGCGTTACTTGTTTTCAGCTTTTGCGATTTTAATACTTTTCTCCAATACAGTCATTTTTAAAGAATTTGCACGTGCTTGGGAAGTAAGAGGTAAAAATTTAGATAAAATGAACCACTACGACGTTGGAATTGTACTAGGCGGAATGGCAGAATATAACAACGATTTGGACAGATTGAGCATTCGTAGAGGTGGAGATAGAATGTGGCAAGCAATTTCACTTTATAAAAGAAAGAAAATAGACAAGATTTTAATTGCTGGAGACGATGGATTGGTGATCGACCGTGGCTTAAAAGAAGCGTTGCGTTTTAAGAAAGAACTCGTTGTTTGGGGAATTCCTTCAGAAGATATTTTGGTGGATACGGTTTCTAAAAACACCTATCAAAATGCCGTAGAATCGATAAAAGTTCTCAAGAAAGCGTACGGTAAAGTTCCCACATGTCTGTTGATTACCAGCGCAACACACATGAAACGCTCAAAAGCTTGTTTTGCAAAGTTAGGAGTTTCTATTTCTACTTTTTCTACAGATCATTATACAGGTCCAAAACGAAGTTATCATTGGGACGAGTACTTTGTCCCGAATGTAAGTACAATGTACTCTTGGGAAGCGCTTATGCACGAATGGGTTGGATTTGTTGCTTATAAAATCAGCGGATATTGCTAGGAAATATCCATTATTTCAATAAAACTTGTCGATGTAGCTTGTAACTATTACCAAGGTAAGTATCTTTGTGCTTGAAATTCAAACAAATTAGTTCGAACATGAATATTGAAGATGAAATTCAAGTAAAATTCACCGATGAGCGTTTCAAGGCGATGATTAACATCAAATTTACCGCAAATTGGTTGAATGCGATTCACAATAAAACTCTAGAACCTTATGGATTGTCTTTAGCGCAATTCAATATTCTGCGTATTTTGCGTGGAGCAAAAGGTGAAGTATTGAGTGTGTCAGATGTACGAGAAAGAATGGTGGAACATTCACCGAATACAACACGTTTAATGGATAAATTATTGGAAAAATCCTACATAGAACGAGTTCGTTGCGAGAAAGATAGACGAATAGTGTATGTTCGAATTATTGAAAAAGGTTTGAGTTTATTGCTTGAAATAGATGACGTTTTAAATAATATGGATGATGAGATGCAACATATTTCTATTGAAGAAGCGGAGAAATTGAATGAGATCTTAAATAAAATTAGAAAATAAAGGATGAATATAGTCATTGTATCAGGGACATCAAGAGAAAATAGAAAATCTCATTTCGTAGCAGAATATTTACAGAAAACGCTTTTTTCTATGAAACATGAAGTGAAGCTAGTTGACGTAAAACACTATAATTTACCTTTGTTAGATTATAAATTTGATTTACATCCAAATCCTTCTAAAAAACTGATTGAATTACAGGTTATTATTGATAAAGCAGATGCATGCATCTTCGTTACACCAGAATACAATGGCGGTCCAGCAGGAGCACTGAAAAACACCTTAGATTATTTCCGAAAAGAATATAAGAATAAGGTAATTGGAATCTCAACTGTATCGGATGGTGCTATGGGCGGAATGAGAGCAGCTACTACAATGCAACTTCAAGCACTTTATTACGAAGGGTTTCCAATTCCTCGTGTTTTAAATGTAGCAAATGTGAGTCGGATTTTTTCTACGGATGGAGAACTGTTAGACGATAATTTTAAGGAAAAGACGGCACACTTTTTGAATGATTTTCTTTGGCTAGCTGAAGCTGTAGAGCTAAAAAAACAAAATAAATAGTATAAAAGCTTGATTTTTAATCCTTTTAAAATTGAAAATAAAATAAGGATAAAAAAATCTTACTAAAACATGAAGTATTTTTCACTCGTTTTCTTATTTTTCTTTATCATTTCAACCGCTTTTGCTCAGTCAAAACAATACCTTATTTCTGGAACTGTCCTCGAAGAATCGGATAATTCTCCCATGGAATTTGTAAATGTGATTGCTTTTAAAGAAAAGGATTCTTCTTTTGTTTTAGCGGTTATTACGGATGGAACGGGACATTTTAATTTAGATGATTTACCTTCAGGAGATTATTTCGTTCGTTTTAAATTCATTGGTTTTGCTGATAAAGTGATTTCTCATGTTTCCTTAACAGGGGCTACAAAAAAGATAGATTTAGGACAGGTAAAACTTTCATTATCAAATACTTTAGGCGAAGTAGTGGTGAAAAGCGAAAAAAAATTAATCGAAAATACGGTAGATAAAAGAGTTTATAACGTAGCACAAGACTTAACCTCCAAAGGAGGAAGTTTAACCGATGTTTTGAATAATGTTCCTTCAGTAGATGTAGATCAAGATGGAAATGTATCTCTTCGTGGAAATGCTGGCGTAAATATCTTAATTGACGGTAGACAAAGCGTGAGCACGAAATCTTCGCTAGAAACAATCCCAGCAAGTTCTATAGAGCGAATAGAAATCATTAATAATCCTTCTGCGAAATATAATCCCGAAGGAATGGCGGGAATTATCAATATCGTCCTCAAGAAAAATACTTTACGAGGAATGAATGGAAATGTAGATTTGAGCTACGCCACAGGAAATCAATATTCCGCATCTGCTGGAATAAATTACAGAAATAAAAATGTTAACTTTTTCACAAACTACAATTATCGTATTTCTCAGGGATTTAACACAGCGGAACGAATGCGTACGCGTTTGGTAAATGACGAAACAGAATTATTGAGTCAATCTACAACAGGAAATAGAGGTAGAGGTGGACATACGGCAAAAATTGGCGCAGATTTTACCATAAAAACGAATCATGTAATAGGTGTTTCTGTTTCGGGAATGTTTAGAGATAAATCTGGAGTAGGACTTGTAAATAACTCACTTTCTTACAACGATATTTTGAGTAGTTACAATGAAAGAAGTAACGATGAAACTGAAAAATCCAATAATATGGATGCAAATCTTAATTATGATTGGAAATTTCAAAAGGATAAGGGAAATTTGACATTTGACTTCACTGAATCTATTGGAAATGAAAAGGAACTAGGATATTATAAGCAAACGTACTTTGATCAAAATTATATTGTGAATAATACGCCATTATTACGTCAAAATCAGATTAATCCTTCAAAATTTTCGATTTTTTCTGGTCAAATGGACTTGACTCGTAATTTCGCACATAATATTCGCTTTGAAACAGGTGCAAAAGTGATGATTAACAATGATAGAAACACGCAATATAGAGAAACCTACAACGATTCGCTAGCGGTATTTCTACCTGATTTGAACATCAATAATGATTTCAAAATGAACCAACAAACCTATGCAGTTTACGGTATTTTTGGACATGAAATAAAAAAGTTTAAATATCAAGTTGGACTTCGATTAGAACAGACATTTATGAATCCTGTTTTACTTACAACAAATCAATCGTATAAAAACGATTATTTAGCACTTTTCCCTTCAGCACATGTAAGTTATGAATTGTCTAAAAAAGGAACGATCAATTTAAGCTATTCTCGACGTATCAATCGTCCTTCTGGGCATGAATTAAACCCATTTCCATCTTATACAGATCCATATAACTTAAGAAAAGGAAATCCAGCTTTAAAACCTGAATATATCAATAGTATAGAGTTAGGATATAACAAAGATTGGAAGAAATTATCGCTTATTGCTACAGGATATTTTAGACAATCAGTCAATGTAATCCAGCGAGTTGTAGAATATTACCCTGATGGAACGGGTGCTTCAACTTATGCAAATATTAATCAAAGATATAATTTTGGAGTAGAGGCTATTGTTGTTTATTCACCTTTTGATTGGTGGAAAAATACATTGTCGAGCAATTTTTTTCAAACAAAATATAAAGACAGCGACGAAAGTCTTGTTTCAAATAGCTCAGGTTTTAGTGGAAGTTTGAAGTTAATGACCTCATTTAGCTTTTGGAAGAAAACAACCACTATTCAAGTAAATGGAAATTATAATTTACCCATGATTTCTCCGCAAGGAAAAATGCTACCAAGAGCTTCTGCAGACATTACGCTACAAAGAACTTTGTTAAAAGGAAACCTAACACTTGGATTGCGTGTTTCAGATATTTTTAACACACGTAGTTTTTATATGGATTTATCGACCGGTGGTGTTCACCAAACATCTAATTTTAAATGGCAAACACGTCGTTTATACCTTACTCTAAGTTACCGATTTGGTAAATTAAAGCAAACTAAAGAACCTAGAAATAAAGGCGGAGGTGCGCCATCAGATGGTGGAGATATGGATTTCTAATAAATATCTCATCAAAATTAACTTATTTTACTTATGCCACCTTCTTTTTCTGTGTCGTTTTTGGCAGACTTACGCCAAGTGTTGCAAGTGCATGATCGAAACTATTCACCCTTTGTTTTTTCGATTTCTTACTTGTATAATTAGTAAGAGACTCTTTTTGAATTTGTTGAGTTTTCATGATCGTTTGTTTAGTCGTAATAAATCAAAATTCTTGCCATTTTGATTATCATGTGTTCTACTTTATAAACGTTTTTTAGACGAAAAAGAGGCAAGATGTGTTATTTTTTATTTTTATAGGTATATTTAACCGATTAAACGGTGTTTATTGTTGATTAAAATATTTGTTAATGATTAAAAAATCGGATAGTTTATTGTCTGTATCAAGGTTGCTCTTGCTTGTTTTTGGAGTAAGCCATATTTTAGTGGGTGTACTTTTTTATGTTTTATACGGTAATAAAATCGTTGATCCAATTGAATTACGCCTTTTCTTTTCATTTATTTGTTTCCTATTTTTAACATTAACTTTTGTCAATAGTTATGTGAAAGAAAATCATTTACTCTTTTTTCAGTTGTCATTTTTATTGATGACGCTTCATGTAACATATTTGTTCTTTGTTAACGAGCCATTTATATTGTATGCTATTGGAACAGTAATATTATGGGTTTCATCTGCGGTATTTTTTAAAGAAAATAAGTACTTTTTTATTTTTGTGGTTGTAAATTTTCTTTTTATTGGGATTTTAATGTTTTTGAGAGTAAACCAACCAAGTTTATTAGAATTTAAAAGCGCCTTGTATGTGGCTGTTCCAAGTTCATTTTTGATTCGTCTTTTTCTAACTAAATACTTAGAACGATTAAATTTCTCTGATGAAATCATTAATAATGTAGATGCATTAATTATAGTAGGTAATCAAAATGGAGATATTACGTTTATTTCAGACAATGTTCAACGTATTTTAGGTTATTCTAAAATAGAACTTTTAGGTCGCGGTTGGTGGGATATGAAAAAAGGCGGTCTTTCTACTGAAGAAGACATGTTGGAAAATATAGATAGATTAATTAATCATGCTACCAATTATTCTCAATCTGGGTATGATTCTCCTATATTTCATCGAGATGGTCGACAAAAATGGATGAACTGGAAGGATATTTTAATGTCTGATGGTTCAATTTTAGGTGTTGGTCAAGATATTACTGAAAAGAAAGCTAAAGAGCAGGAATTATTAAAATTATCTTTAATTGCAAAGGAATCTGATAATCTAGTCTTGATTATAGATTCCAACGATAAGATCGAATGGGTAAATAATCAGTTTTTAAAAATGACCAATTTTCAATCAAACGAGGTTTTAAATAAACATTATGAACTTTTATTTAGACAGGTTGATATAGAAAATTATTTTTCTAACACTATTGAAGACTGTAAGAAAACTAAAAAAAATATAAATAAGGAGGTTGATTTTCCTTCAAAAAATAAATCAACTTTACGAGTGGACTTTAGCTTTGTGCCTATTGTAGAAAATGGACAATTAATATATATTATTTGTATTGGTAAAGATGTGACAGAGCAATATATCAGAGGTCAACAAGACAAAATTGAACAAAAACGAAAAGAGATTTTATACTATCTAGATCAGAAAATTTTTAGAGCAGAATCACTGGTTGATATTCTTTCTGAAATTGTAAAACATGTGCAACAACTAGACTTTAATATTAGACGAATTTCAATAGCAACGTATAATTTTGAAGATGAGATTGTACAAATATTATTTTCAAATAATGCGAGTAAGGGTGATGAATCTATAGAAATAGATACTTTTTCATACCCATTATCTCATTCTTCAAATACAATATCTATTTTAAGAAGTGCAGAATTCGCTATCAATGATTTGAATAAAGAGCAGGCGAGTAGAATGACTCCAACACAGCAATTGCTTTATAATGAACATGGCGTTGGTTGTTACATTACTTTTCCAATTAACTATAAAGATGAATTAATTGGTTCAATGAATTTTGCAGCTGAAAATGATTCTTGTTTTACAGATGATGTAGTTAGCTTTTTGAAAGAACTTGCAAAGGATATAGCTGTCGCTGTTTATCAATATAAACTAAAGGAAGCAGTAGATATTAAAAATATTTTCCTAGAAGAGAAGAATAAAAGTATTTTAGACAGCATACACTATGCTGAGCGTATACAAAAAGCTATCCTTCCTTCGTATGAAGATTATTATAAATGTTTCGATGATTCCTTTGTTTTACTTCAACCAAAAGATACATTATCGGGAGATTTCTTTTGGGTAGAAGATACCAAGAATAAACTTTGGATTGCGAGCGTAGATTGTACGGGACATGGAGTTCCAGGAGCTCTAGTGAGTTTAATTGGCGCAAATATTTTAAATCAAGCGATTTTTGAACAAGAATTAGAATATCCAAATGAAATTCTTGCTTATCTGAATGAAAATGTAATTAAAACATTGCAAAATTCTACTGAACAAGTTAATGATGGAATGGATATCGCAATTTGTTGTATCGATAAAAAGATAAATACACTTTATTATTCAGGCGTGATGAATCACATGCTCTATGTTCGCGATAACGAATTGCTTGAATGTAGCGCAAGTAGAGTTCCTATTGGTATTAACCTAAATAGAACTGCTGTAAATTTTGAGTTACACGAAGTGAAAATTGAAAGAGGAGATAAATTTTACATCTTTACAGATGGATTTTCCGATCAATTTGGCGGAGATAAAAATAAGAAATTTGGTGCTAAAAAATTCAAGAAACTATTGCTAGATATTGCGGATTATCCTATGAGTGAGCAAGAACGTATCTTGAAAAATTCATTCTCCCTTTGGAAATTAGATGAAGAACAAACAGACGATGTGCTTGTTCTCGGTTTTTCTCCTAAAGTCTACAAGTAAATTCAAGTTTTTTTAGATAATACTTGGTACATTTGCACAAAAATTATACGTTATGAATAAAGACATTAGACAATTAGAACCTATTTCTTTGTGGAATCATTTTGCAGATTTAAATGCAGTTCCAAGACCTTCCAAAAAAGAGGCTCGCGTAATTGAGTTTATGAAAAAATTTGGAGACAACCTTGGTTTAGATACAAAAGTGGACGAAATTGGCAATGTTATTATTAAAAAGCCCGCTACAAAAGGAATGGAGAACCGCCAAACAGTTATTCTTCAAAGTCACTTAGACATGGTTCATCAAAAAAATGAAACGAAATCTTTTGATTTTGATCAAGAAGGAATTCAAATGATTATTGATGGCGATTGGGTGAAGGCTGACGGTACAACGTTAGGCGCAGATAATGGAATTGGAGTTTCTGCAATTATGTCTATTCTAGCTTCTAAAAATGAAGAAATTAAACATCCTGCAATTGAAGCTTTGTTTACTATAGATGAAGAAACGGGAATGACAGGTGCGATGAAACTCAATCCAAACAATCTTTCTGGAACAATTTTATTAAACCTAGATACAGAAGATGACGATGAGTTGTCTATCGGTTGCGCTGGTGGAATTGATACAAATACAACACAAAATTATACAGAGATTAATCCAAGTCAAGATGCTGTTGGGTATATTATAAAAATACGCGGATTAAAAGGTGGCCATAGCGGAATGGACATCGATAAAGGTCGTGCAAACGCTAATAAATTAATGAATCGTATTCTTTTTCAAGCAGATGATCGTTTTGCTTTGCAAATCGGAAGTATTGACGGTGGAAGTTTAAGAAATGCAATTCCAAGAGAATCTACAGCGATTATTGCAATTCCTAATAAAAATGGTGATGCTTTTGAAAAATCAACAAAAGATATGATCCGTACTTTTCAATCAGAATATAAGGCAATAGAGCCGAATATGTTGATTACATTAGAAAAAACTGCTTGTCCAAGTAAAGTGATGGAAGCAGAAGTACAACATCGTTTTGTCAACAGTATTACGGGATTAGTAAATGGAGTTTTCCGTATGAGTCCAGATATTGAAGGATTAGTAGAAACTTCTTCGTCATTAGCTAGAATTCTAGTAAAAGACGGTAAAATAATTACGCAATCGTTACAACGTAGTTCTGTTGAATCAACAAAAACGGAAGTGGCAGATGCTATTCGTGCTACATTTGAAAATGCTGGAGCAACCGTTGTGCAAGAAGGAGATTATCCAGGATGGAAACCACAACCGGATGCGCCAATTGTTAAGTTGATGTCATCTTTATATGTGGAAATGTTCAACGAACAACCACAAGTGAAAGCTTGTCACGCTGGTTTAGAATGTGGTATTTTAGGAAAACATCTTCCAGATACAGATATGATTTCATTTGGACCAAATATTCGCCATGCACATTCTCCAGATGAATGTGTTCAGATTTCTTCCGTTCAAAAATTCTGGAGTTATCTAATGACAACCTTAGAAGAAATTCCATCTATTTGATGGATAAACACCATTTAATAAAATTAGCAAACACAAAAATGCCCTTTGGTAAATACAAAGGGCATTATTTGGTTAATTTACCTGAACCTTATCTTGTTTGGTTTCGTCAAAAAGGCTTTCCCGAAGGCAAACTAGGGGATATGTTACAAGAAATGTATGAAATCAAGGTAAATGGACTAGAACAGCTTATTCGTCCTTTAATTGGCAAAGATTAGCCTAATAAAAATCAGTTTTATCTAGTTCAGAGAAATGGCGCTTTTTGGAAACATATCTTTTCCAAAGAATACTCTGTTTGAAGAGTCCCGTTTTATTGAAAAAAATCACGTTTTGTTGCTCAAATAATTTTCTTTTAGCTTTCAATTTTGAAAGATTCTTGTAAAAATCAATATGTGCTTTTACTAACGCAACAATGTGAGAAATTTGTCCTTTTGTTAAAAAACGAATGCCTGCAAGTCCATCCAGACAAAGTCTTCGGAATATCTTTCCAAACAACCATCCATCATAATTTTTAGCAATCATGAAAAGACTATTTCTAAAATTGAGGTATGTTTTACGTGGATTCATATAATTAAGTGTTCCTCCACCAACGTGAAATACTTTCGATTCTCCAACCGCTATAAATGAATATCCGATTCGTTTTAAACGCCAGCAAAGATCTATTTCTTCCATGTGTGCAAAGAAATCTTCATCTAATCCACCAACAGAATGGTAAAATTCTGCTTTTATCATTAAACAAGCACCAGTAGCCCAAAAAATTTCTTCGTTGTTGTCGTATTGACCTAAATCTTCTTCTGTTTGTTCAAATATTCGCCCACGACAAAATGGGTAAAAATCTTTATCTAAAAATCCTCCAGCAGCTCCAGCATGTTCAAACCAGTTTTGTTGCTGAAAGCTTCTGATTTTTGGTTGACAACCTGCAACTTTTGGGTCTTGAATAGCTTTTAGCAGAGGTTCTATCCAATTCGGACTTACTTCTACATCGCTGTTTAGTAGAATATAATAATCTGCTTTGATTTGTTTAAGAGCATCGTTATAACCTTTTGCAAATCCACCATTTGATTTATTGACGATGATTTCAATTGCTGGAAAATGTTCTTTTACAAAAGACACCGAATCATCTGTTGAAGCATTGTCTGCGAGCACAACTCTGTGTGGTGCAGAGTATTTCACGACATTTGGAAGGAATTTTTTTAAGAATTCAACTCCATTCCAATTCAATATAACTACGGCAACGTCTGACATCTAGTAATAAAAAGTGAGCCAAATTAAGCAAAATACTTGACTCAGTTTACCAATTGGTTTGAGAATTTAGAATATTCATGTCATTCAGATGGCCTCCAGAAGTTTGTGTGCCATTTTGTTGAATATTAAGTGTATTTTCCCAATTACTATTATAGCGTTCACTTGGTAAGTCAGAATGAAGTAATTGATAATCATCGCCAACAATTTTCGGGTTATAGAAAACAAAGCGAACATTATTTCGATTAGCAACTTTATAGTACTGCCAAATCTCATAAGGATATTGGTTGGGGTCGTTTGGTCTAGCTGTAATTGAGTTAGGCGCTCCATATTGTATAAAAACACGGCCTCTGTCAGATACAAATCCAGGTTTGGTTCGACTTCCGTAGTTATCTTCAACTAAAATGATTAGTTTTTTATAGTTAAGCCAAGCTTGTGCAGTATTTTCTGGACTTGTCTTTCTCCAATAAGCTTCAAAGTATTTACGAGCATACAAGGTATCTTTTTCTTTAGCAATACGCTCTAAATTTTCTTTTTCTGCTCTTGATGACATTGGAGATAAACTCAATAAGTAATAGAAAAGTGAATCTGATTTTAGTTCTTTCTGAAAAGCTGGGTCTAAGACTGATTCACTTGTTGTGCTCGTAAGTAAGCTACTGATTGCGTTATAACGATCAAAATAAGTCTGTTTCGAACGTATAAAGGTTCCTTCTGTATCGAACAATTCCAATACTAAATCATATCCACCTGTAGGAAGCGTTGAAATATCAAAAACTTGAATAAATGGAATGACAGGAGTGCCGAAAATTCGCTTTATACCTAAAAAATCTCCAAATACAGTATTCTTTCCTTGTTCGGAAATATAATATTTCATGATATAACGAGAAGAATCACCTAAAAGTTGAGTATTGTACAATTCACCGTAAAACAATAGCTTTTGATCATCATTGTTATAATAATTCAATAATCTTGGAACGATATTGTATCCAGATTTTGAGAACATGGAGATAGAATCGGTTTGTTCGATCGATTCAATGAGTTCAATGTCAGAAAATTGGATGTCTTTTTTGACTATTGGGACATTAATCATTTTTTCAAAACGAATCGTATCTTGAGGTTGACGAATATCGAAGGCATAAATTTCTAATAAATAATCGCCAGGTTTTAACGAGAAGCGTTTGATGGAATAAAAATCATCAAAAATAGTGTCTCCAATAGGTGAAGATTTTAATCTGTATTTATCGAAACCAGCAACTGTATCATTTTGACTAATAATAATCTGAATTTCTACTTCACCTTGATAATGTGCATTTACCTTTTCATACCTAACTGAAGAACTTAGCATTTGAATATACGTCTCTATATAATTCCCATAAGTAGGATTATAGAACGTTTTGTAATCAAAAGCCATACGTATTTTACCTGCTTGAGCAGAAGAAAATACACATAGAATAATGAAAAAGAAAAGCACTTTTTGTTTCATAAATGTCTGGATAATCAAACAAAGTTACAATAATTCACTTCAATTTTGAAAGTAAAATATGTAATGGATGCTAAATATTGACTAAAAACTATCTTTTGATAATTTTTCGGCGAACTAAATTACCATTCATGTCTTTAATTTGAACCATGAAATATCCAGTCGCATTTTCGTTTAGCTGAATAGTTGAACTATTGTGAATAGTAGTTTGTTGAACTAATTGTCCGGAAGTATTTAAAATAGTTACTTCATAATCTCCTTCAGCTGGAACAACGATATTCAATGGACCCGAAGTAGGGTTGGGATAAAGTTGAATTAAATCATCAAATGGCTTGTTCTCTTCTATGTTTAACGTAGCATCTTTTGTTATAGAACCAACTTTATTAATGATGTAGTTATTTGGATCAATAGCAGATAAAGCATTTACTGTTCCATTCATTGGAATCTGAATAAATTCTGAAGCAGAAGAAATATTCATACGAATAATTGTGTCGCCTCCTGAAGTACGCGAGAATTTTAATTCAACAGGAGTGGTAAAAAGAGGAGTAACAACTGGAGCAGAAGCTGCTTGAGACAAACGGATAATTAGTTGATTTCCAATTTGATTCCATTTAGCAGAATACGTTGGAAATCCTTCTCCAAAATACCATTCTTGAAAAAAGTTGGTTAAATCTAAACCACTTGTAGCTTCCATAGCAGATTTCATATCTAATCCTGAAGCTGTAGAATCTTTGTAGATTGCTAAATAATTGCGAAGTCCATTAAAGAAAACAGTATCATCATTTACAATACTTCTCATAGTTTCGATGATTGCGCCTCCTTTATCGTAAACTAGTCTGCTTGAAAAAATACTCGCATCGTGAAGTGAATCCAAACACCAAACGCTTCCGCCTGGAGCACTCATTACGTTTGTGTGACGTGTTTGCATGTCATTGGCTGCTTGAGTTGGGTAGAAGTGTTCAAACATCAAGAACTCAGTAAAAGATGCAAAACCCTCATTTACCCAGATATCAGCCCAAGAAGAACACGTAACCATATCTCCAAACCATTGATGTCCCATTTCGTGAACAGTCAATGTTTTTTCAAAATATCCTTGAGTTGTCATTGTTTGGTGTTCCATTCCACCAGAGATTGGAGCCATACAATGTCCGTATTTTTCGTCCCAAAAAGGATAAAGTCCGTATAATTCAGAAAAATATTCGATAAAATCTCCAGTTTGGTCAATGTCAGCTTGAAATTGAGTTAAAGTACCTGGATTATTATAAATGTAATTTTGAATTAATACAGAATCTCCCGGAAGATTAGATGGGAAAGCATAGTAAGAATAATCGATATACTGAGCCACAGCAACAGAAATCAGGTAATAATCAATTTTATGACGAGATTCCCATTCAAAACGATGTTTTCCATTTCCTAAATCTACAATTTGTTTTAAAACTCCATTTGAACCTGCAAGATTTGTATTGTCTGTTGTGATAAATACATCTGAAGAATCAATTTTATCTCTCAATGATTGTTTACAAGGAAACCATTCGTAGGCTACAAAAGCTTCGCTCAAACTCCAAGTAACCTGATTTCCCCATGAAGGAGAAGTGTCATTTGTCATTCCAGAACCTCCAAGCGGATTGGATTGTTGCGTTGGCGGAGTTCCAGCATAATCAACTTCAATAGAAAAATGTTGTCCTTGTGTCAAGTTAACTGGAACAGTTACCGCCGTGTTATTTCTTGAAAATGGAGTAGGTGTACCGTTCAATCTTATTTCTGAAATTGCAAGTGTTGGAAACAATTCAAAAAGGACAGAATCTAGCGTTGCTGTGCGAACACTTGCTTGCATTTCTACCGTTCCTGCTATGTCAGTTGATGTGCGTTCTATTGCAACATCTAACTTGTAATAATGAACATCGTATTGCTCGGATCTATTAATATCTGCAACTGAAAGTGTATTCGATTTTGCATTTCCTAAAGCGTGATGCGATTTATAATTACTACAAGAATATTCCTTTTGAGCAAATAATCCAAAAGAGAAAAACAAAGCAATAAATACGGCAGAACTATTTTTCATGAATTAGTGAATTAATGTATATTCGTCGTTATATCCATCTGCAGTTGTTGTTACTATCAGAAGATCTTTTTTGAGTTTGGTGATAACATAGATACGTGGTGTACTGCTATTTGGGTTAAGATTTATAACTGTCCCTTTTAAAGTAACATTCCAAGAACCTACATTTTTAACATTTGAATACGATTCTGAATAAGAACCTTTTTTATCAAGAACTAATGTGTAATTTGATAATGCTAGTTGGAACCAAGTAGTATAATCAACGCCATTTCTTTTTGCGCTCGCCATTTTCCAAGTTCCATCTAATTTGTTTTGCGTTATTTTATTGCAAGAAGTAAAACCAAAAACGATAAGCGTAATTGATAAGATAAGTGTTTTTTTCATGTTGTAAATTTAGTGAGTGATAAAAGTAATCTATTCTGAGAAGAATTTCGTTGAATGCTGTTAATTTTTATTGTATTAACGAATAATTAACAAATTATCTTTAGGTATTCGGTTTTCAATAGCATATATTTGCCCGCATTTTTAATAATTATAGCCGTAAATTGGCGCATTAAAAGTTTTAATAAGTAATGAGTAGTTTAAATAATTCAATTCCTTTATCTGTATCGTTAAATCCTCTTTTGGAATCTGAAAACATAAAACAAAAAAAACCTCACAACAAAAGAAGAACGCTTATTATTTCTGCATTAGCTGTTGGGGTTGCAATTTGTATAAGTTTTATTGCTAAATTTTTAGTTAACTTAATTTATTTCATTACACACTTAGCTTTTTTTGGAGAAGGAGGAGTTAGCCATGTTAGCCCAGGAGAAAATCATTTAGGTCTTTGGGTGATTTTGATTCCAACTGCAGGAGGGCTTATCGCTGGACTCATGGCATTATATGGTTCAAAAGCTATTCGTGGACATGGAATTCCAGAAGCGATGGAGCAAATTCTTACCAACGATAGTAAAATTAAACCTGCTATAACGTATTTAAAACCAATTTCTTCTGCAATCGTAATTGGAACTGGAGGTCCATTTGGAGCAGAAGGTCCAATTATAGCAACTGGTGGAGCTTTAGGTTCAACTTTTGGACAATTATTAAAAATATCTGCCAACGAACGCAAGATTTTGTTAGCTGCTGGTGCAACTGCTGGTATGTCAGCCATTTTTGGAAGTCCAATAGCAGCTATATTTTTGGCGATTGAACTATTATTATTTGAATTTTCTCCACGTTCTATTATTCCAGTTGCTTTAGCTTGTATTACTGGAGCTGCAGGACATCATTTTTTGTTCAGTTCAGAGCCTATGTTCGCTATTGATACCTTGATGGAGATTCCTTCAAATTCTGCTCTTTTTGTGTATAGTATTTTAGGAATTATCACTGGACTTCTCTCTGTTGGCGTTACGAAAGTTGTTTATTGGATAGAAGATGTTTTCGAAAAACTTCCTATACATTGGATGTGGTGGCCAGCAATTGGTGGACTCTTTGTAGGAGTAATTGGGTACGTCTCACCAAATACATTAGGAGTTGGATATGAAAATATTACCAATATATTATCAGGAAATCTACCCATAGCTGCTGTACTTTCATTGTGTATATTTAAGTTTATTTCTTGGGCGATTGCATTAGGAAGTGGTACTTCTGGTGGAACATTAGCACCAATCATGACCATTGGTGGCGCGGTTGGCGCATTGATGGCAAGTGTCATTTTAACTTATTTTCCAGGTTCAGGAATTACGATGTCGCTTGCTGCATTAGTTTGTATGTCAGCATTGTTTGCTGGAGCATCTCGAGCACTTTTGACATCTATTATTTTTGCTTTAGAAGTTACAGGACAATTTAATGCATTATTGCCGTTGCTTGCAGGTTGTTTAGCATCTTATTTTATCTCATTCTTCCTAATGGAAAACACCATTATGACAGAGAAAATTGCACGAAAAGGAGTAAAGACACCTGATTCTTACGAATCGGATATTCTGGAAAGAGTAACTGTTGAACACGTTCTGAAATCAGATAGAATAGTTTTGAGTGAAGAAAATACGATTACGGAAATTAGAGAATGGTTGGATTCAGAAGCTGAGTTTGAAAATAATTACTTCATAATTACCGGAAATACAGGTGAATACAAAGGAATATTAAGTGTTTCGAATCTAATGAGTCAACACCATGATCAAGAAAGAATGATTGGTTCATTGATTAAAAGAAAACCTATTTCTATCGAAATGCACAGCTCATTAAGAGATGCAGTGGAAATAATGGCAAAAGAGAACATTGATGAACTTCCTGTAGTTTCTAAAGAACAAAATGGAAATGTAATTGGCGTATTGACTTATCAGGATATTATTTCAGCTTACAAGATGGATGTTGAACAGAATGAAAAAGCCAATGCTAATATTTCTATAAAGCGTTACGGACTTAAAATTCTTGTTCGTGGAAGTAAAATTATTACCTCAGTTACAGGAAGAACAAGAAGTTAGCACTAATTTTTCGTTGAATGCTTTCTGATGTCAGTCGGTCGTGATTGCGTGATACTAAAGAATGTATTGCTAAAAGCACCCAGTGTTTCGTAGCCAACAGAGAAAGCAATTTCACTTATCGACTTATTTGTTTTTACAATCATTTCTAGTGCTTTCAAAACACGTATCATTTTTAAATATTGTAAGAACGAAACATGTAAATTACTCTGGAATAATCTGGATAATGTTCGTTCACTCATGTTGAATTTTTGACTTATTGAAGATAAGCTAAGTTGCTCAGCCATATTTTTTTCCATATAATTGATGATTTTAAGTGTGCGTTCATCATCAGTTATCGGAAGAACCATCGGTAGGGAAATCTTATTTAATTGAGGAAGTAAGTTTTTTAAAGCAACTAAAAATTCAAAATTCGTATCACTAGGTCTAACGCTTTTACTATCCCAAATTTCAGTGTGATTAATCATTTGTATGAGTAGCTCGCTGGCAGGATAAATTCCTAGTTTACTATAAAATGAATCTTTATCATCATCCAATGAATAAAAATAAAGAGAGCGGAGAACGGTTGCAGAATATCCAATTTTCAATACATGCGGTATTCCTTGTGGAATCCAAAAATAATGCCTCGCTGGAACAACAAATGTTTTCGATTCTACGGTTATGTACGCTATTCCACCTTCTACAAAGCCAAGTTGACCTTTAATGTGGGTGTGAAGTGGAATTAATTTCTCCGATTTTTCGTGCATTACGAAAACTGAATCGACATGTAAATCAATATCTTTTAACGAAGCAATTAATCCCATAATAAATGGATGTTTTTAAAACAACAAAGATAATGAATAAATGGCTGGAATGAATAAAATATTGGCAAGTTTAGAGAATTTTAATGTTTTGCCAATAGTCAACTTTACGCTATATTTTTTTATAAATATAATATGTATAACAGACTAGTTTTTAGTGCTTTAATGATACTTTCACTAACAACAATTTTTTCACAACAAACTTTACAAAAAAACGATACACTAATTATTTCATTGTCTGATGTTTGGTTGAAAGCAGATGAGCATAGCAGAGAGATAGAAATTGCAAAAAAAGAAGTAGAAATTCGCAATGAAGAAATTTTAGATACAAGATTAGAAGTTTTACCAGAATTAGCTATTAATGGTTCAGCAGAAAAAGCGACAAATATTCCTATATACAATAACGGGCTTTTTCATACACCAACTCAACATGAAATAATTCATACTATTTACAAAGTAAGTGGTGATTTTTTCTTGAATATATACAACGGGAATAGATTGAATTTAAAAATTAAGGAAACGAAAGTTTTGTGTCAATTATCTTCTATCCAGAGAGATCAAACGATTGCAAACGTTCGGTATGAATCTGCAAAACTGTATTTAGAATTACAAAAATCGTATGTATTTCTACATTTGGTTGAGAAAGACATTATAGACCAAGAGAAGCAAGTCGAAGAAATTCGTGCTTTTAATAAAAATGGAGTTAGTTTAAAGAATGATGTTTTTCGTATAGAACTTGACTTATCAAGACGTAAATTGCTTTTACTTCAAATACAAAATGATATTCTTATTGCTAATCAAAAATTAAATATCATAATAGGTGAACCTGATGATTTAAAACTCATTCCACAAGAATTTTTTAATCCGAATATAAATCATCTTCCAAGTTATGAAGAATGTTTGCAGATAGCAGAACACCATTCTTTTCAATACCATATTTCTGAGCAAAAGACAGAGTTGAGCAAAATCAATTTAAGTCAAATAAAAGCAAATTATCGTCCTCAAATTGCATTAACAGGTGAGTTCTATTATTCAAATCCACAAATCTTTTTATTTCCCTATAATCCTTATTGGTACTCGTTAGGATTGGTGGGCATAAAAGTATCTTATCCACTTTCCTCTGTTTATCATAATTTACACAAAAAAAGAGCGGCTATTTTTGAAGTGGAAAAGGAAGAAGAAGCGCATCATCAAACAGCAGATAGTGTTAGACAACAAGTAAATGAAGCCTATTTGCGCTATAAAGAATCACTTATAAAAATCGAAGTAGCTACTGTAAATGTAAAACAAGCTGTCGAAAATGCTCGAATTATTAAAAACGCATATTTCAATCAAACAGTATTGGTTACTGATCTTTTAGATGCTGATGTTCAAGTTTTACAAACTGAATTTGAATTAGAATCTGCAAAAATTGAAGCGCAAATCAATTACTATTTATTGCAAAACGTATTGGGAATAATATAATTAGAATTTTAAAAAAATGAAAAAGAAACACATCGTAACGGATAGTTTAATAACCAAAATAACTGGATGGATCGCTGGATTTATCATTGTTGCAATTGCCATTTGGGGAGTTATCTTTTTCTGGAAAGTTGAAGTAAATGAAGAAACAAATGACGCCCAAGTTGAAGAATATATCAATCCAGTCATCTCTAGGGCAGGTGGGTTTATCGTAGCTGTAAAATTTGAAGAAAATCAAGAAGTTAAAAAAGGGGACACATTATTGCTAATTGATAATCGAGAATACGTAATTCAAGTTCGACAAACAGAAGCGGCTATTGAAGCAGAAATGGCAAAGTTGAAAGTATTGGAAAGTAATATTCATACACTAAAAGATATTTCAAAATCTATTAAAGCACAAATAGAATCCAGCAAAGCAAGAGTTTGGAAGCAACAGTTAGATTATAATCGTTATTTAGAACTCTATGAAAATGAATCTGCAACCAAACAACAATTAGAAGAGATGGAAGCTAAACTTGAGGTGAATCAAAGTGATTATACTTCTTCTCAAGAAAATTATAGCGCATCCATTTCTAAAATTCGAGATACCGAGGCAGAAAAAGCAGTTATTCAAGCTGAAATAAGCAGATTGAAAGCTTTGTTAGATCGGCATGAATTAGATGTGAGTTACACCATTATTACAGCTTCTTATAATGGAAGAATGGGAAAAAGAACAGTGGAAGTTGGACAAATGATTGATTTTGGGCAAGTCCTCGCATATATTGTAAATAATGAAACGGATAAATGGATCGTTGCCAACTATAAAGAAACTCAAATTGAGGACATGGAAATAGGGGATATTGCCTATTTTACAGCAGATGCTTATCCTGGAATTAAATTTATAGGAACGATTATTTCAATGGCTCCAGCAACAGGCTCTAGTTTTTCTTTACTTCCTCCAGATAATTCAACAGGAAATTATGTAAAAATTGTACAACGTATTCCTGTTAGGATTAGAGTTGACTATCCAAAAGCTGATCTCGATAAATTAAAAGCGGGAATGAACGTAAACGTATCGGTCAAAAAAACGCAAGAACATCATGTTTAATCGTTTTCCTCTTTTTAGGAAATGGGTTCCAGAATGGCTCATGAAAGTGATTATGTTTATGCAATTATTGCCCAGTATAGTTATTTTCTTTTTGCCTTTAGCGAATGTAAATGCTGCTGCGGGATATTATGGAAGTGAACCTTTAGATATTCAATTCTCAGTTGCTTTATTTTATTCAGGATATGTGGGGTTTTATGTGCTAGAAAGACGATTTTTTAGCTATTTAGCTGCAAAAGAGTACTTTTTACTCTTTACATGTCTAAATATGGGTACGATGTTTATTTGTTATATAACGAATGACCTGTATGTGTTCTTTTTCATACGATTTATTCAAGGAATGTTGTTTTCTAGTATTGTTAATCTTTCTCTTTCCGTTTTGTTTACGCGATTAAAAAGTGAACGAGCTAGGGAAATTAGTTTTTCTATTTTTTTTGGATTTCTAATCTGTGCTTTACCATTTAACAATCTCGTTACAGCAGATTTGATTGATGCTTTTGATTTTAATATAGTATATAAATTCGCTTTGTATGCTTATATTCCTGGAACAATTTTGCTGAATCTATCGATGAACAATATTCGTTTAGATAAAAAATTTCCATTAAAAAGATTGGATTGGCAAAGCTTTGCGCTTTATAGTATGATTTTAATATTGATTGGATATGTACTGATTTTTGGTCAAGAATTTTACTGGTTCTCAGATTTAAGAATTCGATATAGTGTAGTAGCTATTGCACTTCTTATTTTTATTTATTACGTTCGGCAAAAATCAATGAAGCGACCTTATATTGATTTATCTGTTTTACGATATAAAAATTTTCTTTTGGGATTATTATTGCTATTCATCCTGTATATCTGTCGTTTTGCCTCTGGAATATCCAACACATATTTTCTAACTGTATTGAAATTAGATCATATTCATTTGTCTTATATTAATTCGTTTAATATGGCTGGACTCATAATGGGTACTTTTTTATCCTGTATTTTCATTCTTCAAAAGTTTAGTATTCGATTCATTTTGATTTTAGGCTTTGCTTCTTTGCTCTTCTTCTATCTGTCGATGTTTTACATTTTCACTCCTGAATCGAATGAAAATAATTTTTATTTACCACTTTTCCTTCAAGGATTCGGTGTTGGGATGCTGATGGTTCCTATTATTCTGTTCGCGATAACTTCTGTACCTGTTACAGCAGGAGCTGCGGCATCCGCATTGTGTTTAGCTACCCGATTTATCAGTTTTTGTGCGAGTATTGCTATTCTTAACTTTTATGAATTGTATTCTAAAGGCTATCATTACAGTGCGTTTCAAGATAAAATAACGGCAGATAATCCCGTTGTGAAAGGTATGCTAAGAATACAAACGAATAAATTAATAGCACATGGAATGGATAGAGCACAAGCTTTAAAAGGAGCAGAGAAAACTTTAGTAACGAATCTAAACCATCAAACTCATATCCGTTTTGGAATGGATTATTTTGAAATTATGGCTTGGTTGATTTTAGTAACAATAATAGTAATTGCTTTTTTTCCATATATAAATAGGACAGTGGTTCAGTTGAAATCGAAAGATTTGGCTCCAGCTTAAAACAAAAAAAGAGCTAAATTCTTAGCTCTTTTCAATTATATAAATTTATTTCCCTTCTTTTTTTGCTCTTTTAGCTTCTTTTATAAAGTATTCATGTAAGTATTCTACAAAATATTTCCCTGCAAAACCATAGCATTCTTTGATTCTTACTCCAGTATCCATGTCTTTCATACCGAATGTTCTACCCACTGAACCAATCATCAATACTTTTGCAACTACCTTAGAGGTGTCATCTGTTTCAACAAATTTGAATGTATAGTTTGCTCTAGCTGGACTTTTCATTACATAAACATTATATCCAACCTCAATATAATTTGTCTCTAGAATTAAAGTGTATTTGTTTTTATGATCTAAATCAATTGCAGCATATTTTAATTTTGCAGCATATTTGTTGTATACATCAATAAACGCGGCAGGGTATAGGTCTTTCTTATCTTCTTCCCATAATAATCTCCAATGATCTCCTTTACCAGCTTCTTTTTCGTTGTATTCTTTCGTTTTTTTATCTAAATAATCAACTTCATTTGGGTAACCTCCAACTTGAAGATGGTCAAAATTAAATATTACATTAATGTAGGATTCAGTTTTTAAAAAATCTAAATTACCCTCAAGAAGCCTTGACATTGTGTTGTATTGAGTAATATTTGTAGGGCCGTATTGAGCAAATAGACCAACAGGAACAAATAGATAAAAAAACAGAAATATTTTAGAAAGATTACGAGACATGATTAATTATTTTTAGAGTTTAAAAAAGGAATACACATGTGTATTCCTTTTTTGTATTTTACTGTGAATTTTTATTTTAGTGCTTTTAATACAAATTTCGCAAGTGCTTTTCCAGCAGCAGCATAAGCTTCGCTAATTCTTACTCCTGTATCCATATCACTTAATCCGTATGTTCTACCTGGAGATTTCATAATAGTTAATTCAGCAATAACATTGTCTTTATTTGCCGTCTCAACAATTTTAATTTTTAAATTACAATTAGCATATTCTTTAACAACGTATGCGTTAAATCCTGGCTCTAAAAAAGTTGTTTCTACAATCATTGTGTATTTCGTTCCTGATTGATTTAAATTGATAATCGCATTACCTGCTTTATTCATACCTCTGTCATACAATTCGATGAATTTTGCAGGATATCTACCTTGTTGATCAGCTTTCCAAGCAGCAAACCATTTGTCACCTCTTCCTGCTTCATCAGCATTGTATTCGGCTACTTTTTTATCCGTATATTCTTTTTCTTTTTTAAACTTACCTACACCAAAGTCATTAAAGATAAATTCAACATTTAGTATCGCTTCAGATTTTAAAATACTTAAATCTCCCTTTACTAATTTTACTTTTTGTGCATTTGACGTAAATGACACTACTAAAAACAAGGATAATAATCCTAAAATTGATTTTTTCATTTTGTATATTTTAAGTTAACTTGTTAAATATAATAATTTATTGTTGATCAGAAGGTTTTTGCGTTATAAAACAAAAAAAAGAGCTAAATTCTTAGCTCTTTTCAAATATTATGAGATTACAATTAACCTTCTACTTCTTGATATCCTGGGTAATTGCGTTTGTCGTAAACAAATTTACTTGCTGATACTTCGGCGTTTCCAGTAAATTTAACAACTTTATAGTACATATTCGTTCCATCTTTCATTTTCAAAGAAACGGACTCGATCATGTTAGTAGTTGTATTAATTTTCAATTGGATAGTATGGTATTGACTTGTTCCAGGATTTTTTGGAAATAAATCAATGATATGATTTCCACCTTCTTCTTTTACATAATGGTTTTTAAATCCTGTTTCCCAAATTTGCATTAGTTTTTTAGGATTCATTGTTTGATCTTCGTCAGATGCAGATGAAGTATAAACTGATTTATCATCTTTAGAGATTACCCAAACTTTAATTCCATTTGAAATAACCGTATTATCACCATAAGTGGTAAAGAATTTATCTCCTTGGACCCAACCTTTTCCAGACGATGATTCGTTTACTCCATTCGCACTATTTGAAACAGAAGATGTGAACTCTATATAAAATGAATTATAACCTTTGATTTTATTGCTTAATTTATCTAAAATACCTTGTGCTTTATTTTCTTGTGCAAAAATTGCACTCGACATGATTATAGATAGAGATAATAGAAATGTTTTCATGTTAATTTTATTTTGAACTGCAAATATCACAAATTATGCCAAACTTAGTGCAATCCTTTTGAATTTAGTATTTCTTCCAACTGAACAAGATCGCTCACCAAAACTTCTCTCGCTTTAGATCCTTTAAATGGACCAATGATTCCGTGAGCTTCTAGTTGATCTACAATTCTTCCTGCTCTGTTGTAGCCTAATTTCAATTTTCGTTGAAGTAAACTTGCTGAACCTTGTTGATGAGTGACAATAATTCTTGCTCCATCAGCGAACATAGAATCTAATACATTTAAGTCAACATCTAGATCATTTTCACTACTTTCTCCAACATATTCTGGCAGTAAATAAGCATCTGGATATGCACGTTGATTTCCGATAAATTCACAAATCTCTTCTATTTCATCTGTGTCTACGAAACCACATTGTAAACGTGTTAAATCACTTCCATTAGAAATAAGCATATCTCCACGTCCAATTAACTGATCTGCTCCAGAACCGTCTAATATAGTGCGAGAATCAATTTTTGATAAAACTCTAAATGCAATTCGAGCAGGAAAGTTGGCTTTTATCATACCCGTTATAACATTTACAGAAGGACGTTGTGTTGCTACAATTAAGTGAATTCCAATTGCACGTGCTAATTGTGCAAGTCGAGCTATTGGGTGTTCCACTTCTTTTCCGGCAGTCATAATCAAATCGGCAAACTCATCTATTAATACAACAATATAAGGCAAGAAATGATGTCCGTTTTCTGGATTTAATTTACGATTAATGAATTTTGTATTGTACTCTTTTATGTTTCTTACCTGAGCATTTTTAAGTAACTCATAGCGGTCATCCATTTCGATACAAAGTGAATTCAATGTATTGACAACTTTACTTGTATCGGTAATAATTGGATCACCATCTCCAGGTAATTTCGCCAGAAAATGACGCTCAATTTTATTGTAAAGCGTTAACTCTACCTTTTTAGGATCTACTAAGACGAATTTTACTTGAGATGGATGTTTCTTGTATAAAATAGAAACGATAATAGCATTTAATCCAACTGATTTTCCTTGTCCTGTCGCTCCAGCAACCAATAAGTGAGGCATTTTTGTTAAATCGAATACCAAGGTTTCATTGGTAATCGTTTTCCCCATTACAATAGGTAATTCCATGTCTGCATTTTGGAATTTCTCGGCAGAAATCAATGAGCGCATGGAAACCATTTCAGGTTTTGAATTAGGAACTTCTATACCAATTGTTCCTTTTCCGGGAATTGGAGCTATGATACGAATTCCTAATGCTGCTAAACTCAATGCGATATCATCTTCTAAGTTTTTGATTTTAGAAATACGAACTCCAGGTGCAGGGATAATTTCATATAAAGTAACTGTTGGACCAACAGTAGCTTTGATTTTTGCAATTTCAATGTTGTAATTCGCAAGCGTTTCGACAATTTTATTCTTATTGCTTTCTAATTCTGCTTTATCGACATTAATAGGTTGTTTTCCTGCTCCATAATCTACCAATAAATCAATAGGAGGGAGCGTATAGCTAGAAAGATCTAAAGTTGGATCATATTCACCAAATTCAGATAATTTTTCGTTGAGCTCATTCTCACTTAGTTCATTTTCTGTTTTGGCAATCTCAACCGAAAATTCTCCATCATCTTCAATTTCAGAATTGTTTTCTTCCTCTCCGTTAGAAACTATCGTTATTTCTTCATCAAACTCCTCATCTAAATCTTCATTTTCTTCTTCTATTTCATCTTCGTCGGTTAAATCAATTGAATTAGAAATATCTTCTGGAATAATATCTTTTTCCGTAATGGTATTTTTTACATACAAATCATCAGCAGTTAAGGTATCTTCTAATTCATCATTTTCTTCTTCATCCAAATCATCATGGCGAAATTTATTAAAAAGTGCTTGAAAATCAGGATTAAACAAAATAACAATACTAACGAATCCGAATATTAAGATAAATAATAAAGCGCCAAATCGACCAATTGTTAAATTTAGCCATTGATTAATTTCATATCCAAAAGTTCCGCCGAGAACGCTAATGTTAGGAGAAAAATAACCCAAAAATAAACTAAACCAAACTAATGAAAGTACCGAAAACGAAGCTAGTTTTCCAAAAGAGATAATTTGGTAACGAAGTAATAATTTTGAACCAATAACCAGAAATATAAAAGAAAATAGGATAGAAGCCACTCCAAACCAGCAATAAATAAAGACATGCGATATCCACGCACCAAATTTCCCAAGCCAATTTTCTACAGGAGATGGATTGTCATCCAAGATAAATTCCCAAAAGCCTTTGTCCATAACTCGATCTTGATCGGCTTTCCAAGAAAAAAAGTATGATAGACATGAAAGGAAAAAATAAACAGCGAAAAGCAAAAATAAGGCACCAAAAATATTGCGTAATTTGTTTTTATTCAAGTTACTAATAGATATTTTTGGAGAAATTCCTTTAGATGAACGAGGCTCTTTTGAAGCTGTTTCTTTTGTCCCCTTCGTCTCTTTGGGAGATTCGTCCGTAATTAATTTGTTAACTTTTGCCATTCTTTTTCAACGTTGTAACTACGAAGATAGTATTCTTATAGTCTACTAATTGGGAATAATTAGTTGAATATTCACAATGTATTGTTGAGAAGGCTGATCATTAAATTACGTCAATCAAATTACTCACCACTAGCCATTTTATCAAGGAATTCTTGCATCGTCATCACTTGATAATCTGCTGGGATATAAAACAGATCTTCTGTAATTGGCTGTGATTCTATACTTTTTAATTCGTAGCGAACAGATTCTCCTTTTAAAATTAAGGGATATTTAGTCGGGAAACCAGGTAAACCGCCATAAATATTAATAATGTTCGATGGATATTTTTTAGAGAGATAAACGATAATTGCGCTATCTAAATATTCACCCGAAATACTGTATTTTTGACTTTTAACTCCGCCAAAAGTTGCTTTGCCTTTTTGCTTTTTTATTATAAAATGTGAGTGAGTAGTATCTTGTTTTAAATCTTGCGTTAATGCATATTTTTGTCCAGCCATTTCCAGTAATAAAATTCCTGTCATGTTATGCATGTCACGTATATAACGTTGTCCGCCAAAATTACTTTCAGAAACAGTAGCAATTTTATCTCCCTTTACATAATAGCGAATGAGTATAGTAGAATCTTTTGGAGCATTGTAAATATGTTCTTCTGATTGATACGTAATTATTCCTTCAAATGAATTTTTTTGAGCACAAGAAGAAAAAGTTATTACAATAATTAATAAGGTAAGTAATTGAGGGAATTGCTTCATATTTTTTTAGTTTTAGATAGCTTTTTTACAAATATAGCTTAATCCAATTGTTTTTCACGATGCTCATTCTCTATAAAAAGTTATTTTTGTGCTAAAATTACATTCGTTTATGTCTAAAAAGATACAATTTGTCTTTAATGAGTCCGAAGTTGGCGCAGGAACAAGAGGGGCAAGTTTAGGCCCAAAAGCTGTTCAAGTAGCCGCTTGGAAAAAACAAAGCCCGTTATTTGATTATTATTCGGTTAGAACTATCAAAACCAATAATCAAATTCTAAATACTCCTATTGAGAAGCATTTTGCAAAAAGAATTCCAGAAGTTTTGGATGTTTTCTTTGAAATTTCTTCTGAAGTAAAATCTGTTTTAAGTCAAGGTGTTTTTCCATTTGTTATAGCTGGAGACCATAGTTCCGCCGGTGGAACAGTTGCTGGAATTAAAATGCACATGGAAAATGAACGCTTAGGAGTTGTTTGGATAGATGCGCATGGAGACTTACACACGCCGTACACAACTCCTTCTGGAAATGTTCATGGAATGCCTGTTGCAACTGCTTTAGGAGAAGATAATCTTGCTTGTAAAATAAATGAACCTTCTGAGCAAGTTGCACTTTTGTGGAATGAGTTGAAAAATGTTGGAGGTATTTGTCCTAAAATAAAACCTGAAGATTTAGTTTTTATTGCGGTCAGAGATACGGAACAGCCTGAAGATGATTTAATTAAAAGATTATCTATTCAAAATTTCCTTGTTGAAGAAGTGAATGCGCTTGGAGCAGATAAAATCGTAGAAAAAACACTTGAAAAACTAAGTGCTTGCGATAAAATTTATATTTCGTTTGACGTAGACAGTATGGATCCAAATGTGGTTTCTCATGGAACGGGAACACCTGTTGATAATGGATTAATGCCAAGTCAAGCGTATGAAATTATGAAAGGATTAATTGCTTCAGGTAAAGTTTGTTGCGTTGAATTCGTCGAAATTAATCCATGTTTGGATGAAAAGAAAAACAAAATGGCAGAAGTAGCGCTTGATTTGATTGAGAAATTAGTATTGGATATAGAAGAACAATTGAATTAATAAATAATGGAAGCTAAAATTACAAATGCTCTTCTAAATAGTTCAAATGAACTGTTTTCATGCGAAATTGATTCAAAAATCATTCAAATCCAAAAAACAAGAAAGGAATTTTCGGGTGATTATACGCTCGTAACTTTTCCCTTTGCTAAATTAATGAAACTATCTCCAGATGCTGCTGCAGAGAAGATGGGTGCTTTTTTATGCGATAAAATTGATGAAATTAAGGCTTTCAACGTAGTAAAAGGTTTTTTAAATCTTGAACTAAGTTCAGATTATTGGTTAGATACCTTGAAATCCATTTCTATCAATGAAAATTTTGGATTTGCGACTAAACCTACTGGAAAAACTATTATGGTGGAGTTTAGCTCGCCAAACACGAATAAACCTTTGCATTTAGGACATTTACGCAATAATTTTTTAGGTTATAGTGTAGCACAAATTCTTAAAGCAAATGGTAATAATGTGATAAAAACACAAATTATCAACGATAGAGGAATTCATATTTGTAAAAGTATGTTGGCTTGGCAAAAATTTGCACCTAAAGTGGATGGACAAAGAGAAACTCCTCAATCTACAGGGATGAAGGGAGATAAATTTGTAGGTAAATATTACGTTGAGTTCGATAAAGCGTTGAATATCGAAGCAAAAATGGTCATTGATTTGTGGAATAAGAATGATTTTTCTGTTGGAGCTCAATTTCAAGATGAAGTAGTGAAGCTTCAAGCAATCTATCAAACGAAAGAAGACGAAAAAGCAAAAGCTACAATTGCTGCAAAAATCAAAGAATTAGCCAAAAATGCTACTCCAATTCTCCTAGAAGCTAAAGAAATGCTCGTGAAATGGGAAGCGAATGATAAAGAGGTTTATGAGCTTTGGACAACCATGAATAACTGGGTATATAGTGGTTTTGAAACGACTTATACTAAAATGGGCGTTGATTTTGACTCTTTATATTATGAATCTTCTACATTTTTACTCGGAAAAGACGTTGTTTTAGAAGGTTTGAATAAAGGTATCTTTTTCAAAAAAGAAGATGGCTCTGTTTGGGTAGATTTAACTTCAGATGGCTTAGATGAAAAATTATTGCTTCGTGGTGATGGAACTGCTGTTTATATGACACAAGATATCGGAACAGCAATTGAACGTTTTCGTGAATTCCCTTCTTTAAGCGGAGTCGTTTATACTGTTGGAAATGAGCAGGATTATCACTTCAATGTTTTGTTCCTTATTCTTAAAAAATTAGGATATTCTTGGGCAGAATCTTGTTTCCATCTTTCTTATGGAATGGTAGATTTACCAACAGGAAAAATGAAATCTCGCGAAGGAACTGTAGTAGATGCAGATGATTTAATAGATGAAGTAGTGGAAGCTGCTCGAGAAATGACGCAAGAACGTGGACATTTAGAAGGGTTTAGCGAAGATGATAAAACAAATCTCTACCAAACAATTGGCTTAGGTGGATTGAAATATTATTTATTGAAAGTTGATCCAAAAAAACGAATGATGTTTGATCCAGCTGAATCTATTGAATTAACTGGAAATACGGGACCTTTTATACAATATACATACGCTCGTATTCAATCATTATTATCAAAAACAGAAATTAATACTTCATTAACTTATAATGGTGAATTACCTAAAGAAGAGCATGAATTAATCAAATGGATGTTCGATTTTCAATCTGTTGTAAAAGAAGCAGGTGATAATTACAGTCCGGCTTTATTGGCTAATTATTTGTATGATTTGGTGAAATTATTTAATCATTTTTACCAAAGTGTACCGCCAATAGTGAAAGAAGAAGATTTGAAATTAAAACAATTGCGACTTTCTATCTGTAAAGAAACGGGTAATATAATCGAAAGAGGAATGAATTTACTTGGAATTAACGTTCCAGAAAGAATGTAGTGAATCTTAATCTTCTTGTGTTATTTGTTCTTCTACTTCTTCGGGATTCTCTTTAGAACGAAGTCTTCGTTTTGATTTAACAAATATCAAAACGAATACTAGAATTAGTATTAGTCCACCAAGAACGATTAAATTCTTATTGATTTTTGGTAAGAATTCTTTTCTATGTTTTGTTACGACAATTGGCAGAGGATTCTCTGAAGCTGCCGCTATAGAATCTAGCTTTTGTTGTTTTATTTTCTCTTTCAAAATTTGATAGTTAAAAAGTCCTTTTTTCTCTTTTGGAAAAATTCTCCTAAAAGAAGGAAGTAGCAAATTATGATCTCTTAAAGCATTCTTTGTCTTTTTTATACTTTTTGCAACATGCATCGATTGTCTATTGTAGAAACGAGCGCAATAATATGCGATAAAAGCATCCGTATAATCAACGTGATTGTATAAGAAATCTCCTAATTCCCTATAAGCTTGAGAAAGTGAATTGTTATTATCCATTTGATACATGACTTCTATACGAAGAGCTTTGTCCATTGTGTTTACTAATGAAATTAGTTGTGATTTATATTCTGGACTACCTTTTTTTAAGTTGTACCAACTAGAATCGGCTAAATATGGGAAAAGAAGTGAGTCACGATAACTCCATTTTTTATCCACCATTTTTTGATATACAATAGCTATTCTTCTTCTTATTTCTACTTGTTGTTTGTTTTTAGGGTAGTTTTTAGCTTCTCTATCATACCAATCCATGAGAATATCTTGCTTTCCTTTGCTAAAAAGAAGAAATTGTATGGTGTGTGTAGTTGATAGACTGCGAACAGTGTCTAATTTTAAGACAATATAAAGCTGATAAGCAGAAATATAATCTCCAATCAGAGTCAAATCATTCATAAATTGAAGACTGTCAGAACCGTCCCAGCTATCTATATTTTTGTTTTGCAAATAAGCGAGCGATTGGTGAATAACAGTTTCATCAAACCCTTTTGGGAAAGTGGTGAAACTAAAATAGGGACGAGGTTCATTTTTCGGTATATCTGCCGTTGTAGTTTGAGCCTCACTTTTGTTTGAAAATAAACAAACAATAATCAATATAGATAAAAGTACCTTATTCATAACCACCTTTCATTAAAGCAAAAAATAAGATGTTTGCACCCATTTTTAGAGCTGCTTCGTGTTTTTGAGCGGAATCATTGTGAACTTCATGATCTTCCCATCCATCACCTAAATCACATTCGTACGTATATAATAAACAAAGTCTTCCATCTTCAAAAATTCCAAATGCTTGTGGTCTTTTCCCATCGTGTTCATGAATTTTTGGCAATCCATTTGGAAATTTATTCGGAAAGTTAAAAATAGGATGAGAAAAGGGAATTTCTACTAATTTATTGTCGGGAAAGAGTTTTTGAATTTCTAAACGAATGAATTTATCCATTCCGTAATTGTCGTCAATATGTAAAAAACCTCCACCTTTAAAATAAGTTCTCAAATTTTCTATCTCGGCATTCGAGAAAATCACATTTCCATGTCCTGTCATATGTACAAAAGGGAACATAAATAGGGCAGAAGAACTTGCTTCTACGTAAGGCGTTTCTTTGTTTATTTTCGTGTTGTAATTGGTATTGCAAAAAGTAACCAAGTTAGGTAAACTCGTTGGATTGGCATAATAATCTCCGCCGCCATTGTATTTTAGAACCGCAATTTGATAATCACCATTTTGCTGCGCAAATGAAATCAAAGGAAAAAATAATAAAAAAAGTTTCACTAATTTCATTTCATGTTCGATTTTGCGACAACAGTTGCATATACTCCAGCAGTTTCTGTTCTCAATCTATTCGACCCTAAAGATACGGGTATTAGACCTTTCTTCAAAGCAAATTCTATTTCTTTTTGAGAAAAATCTCCTTCTGGACCTATCATTATCGTTACATTACCTTCAAATTTCTCTAAGGAAAATTCACGTTTATTTGCTTCGTCTTCACAATGAGCGAAATACGAATTTGGATGATTTTCAATGAATTGAGTAACGGTTGTAAGTGGATTTAAAACTGGTAAATAAAGTCGTTTCGATTGTTTTTGAGCAGAAATAAGCACTTTCTCTAAACGTTCTGTTTTAAGTTGTTTCCTTTCAGAATTATCTCCAATAATCGGAGTGATAATATCTGCGCCAATTTCAGTAGCTTTTTCTAAAAACCACTCTAATCTATCCATGTTTTTTGTAGGCGCAATCGCAATATGAAGCTTGTTTTTAGGAGCTTCTTCAAAAATGACATCAACGATTTTTACTAAACAATGTTTTGGATGATCGTCTATTATAGTAGCCGTAAATTGATAGCCTTTTCCATTCAAAATAGAAAGTACATCACCTTTTTTTAAGCGCAATACACGACACGCATGTTTTGACTCTTCCTCAGAAAGGGTCAATTCAGTTGTTTCTTTGGTTATATTTTCTACAAAAAATTGATGCATGATAAACTTTGAGCAAATATAACATCCTTGTTGATATTATAGATTGGTTATGGATAATATTGATTTTACTTATCTTTCATTTTAATAGGATTTTGATAAATGAATATAAAAAATAGTATATTAGTAAACATTATTATTGTCAACTAGTCAAAAAGAACTCCTGCATGAAATCGTATAAAGATGTTGTAATAGAAAGATATGATGGAATAGAAAATAGCGTTCATCCTTAAGATAACATTTATTCATTGATAAATCCAATTGGATTTTATGGAGATAAAAATATTAGAATTGTTTTTCATAAATGTTTCAGCTTTATACGAAAAAGAGGGGTTGATATCACTCAAACTAAAATTCTTGATATTGGATGTGGAAAGGGTGGGACTACACGTTTTTTTTAGTGATTTAGCAGAGAGTCCACAAAATATTTTTGGTGTAGATTTATCTAAAAATAGAATTGCACGTGCTATTGAAATGAACCCTAAAATTAATTATACGGTTGGTGATGTTCTGTTTCCGCCTCATTTCTCTACAAATTTTGATATTGTTACGGCTATTGACATTTTTATGCACTTAAAAAGTAAGGAAGATATTTTATTAGGTTTAAACAATATAAAAAATCTACTTAATAATAATGGGTATTTCATTTGGTATGATGCTTTTGCGTCAGATCATTTTAAAGTTTCAGAGGGACAAGACCATGCAGGATTTCATCCAAAACAAATGATTGCACTTGCTAAAGAAGCTGGATTCACTCCTGTTTTTAAAATTAATGTGTTTAAACGAATTTTTTGGAAATATCACTCACTTTATTTAATCAAGCGATTACCTGTTTGGTTAGTAAGTGTGCTTGAAAAAATATTACCTGGAAGCCCTGGAAATATGGTGATCATTTTCGAAAAATCGAAATAATTTTTCATATTTATTTGGTTGAAAATTCAATTCTTTCTTGTGAAAGCTTAAAATGTTTCTAAATAAGAGAAGAATTCCTTTAAAATACTTTTAAATAGAAGAATGAATTGTTAAATTCGCAACTCTTAAATAGTATTAAAATAAATATAATAATAGATAGTATGGTTTTTGATTTGGACATGATAAAAAAAGTGTACGAACGTTATCCTGAGCGTATTGCAGCAGCTAGAAAAGTTGTAGGAAAACCGTTGACACTTGCTGAGAAAATTTTGTATGCTCACCTTTGGGAAGGTAACGCAACTTCAGCGCAAGAAAGAGGAAAATCTTATGTTGATTTCGCTCCAGACAGAGTAGCAATGCAAGATGCAACAGCACAAATGGCTTTATTGCAATTTATGCAAGCAGGAAAATCTAAAGTTGCTGTTCCTTCAACAGCGCATGCGGATCACCTTATCCAAGCGAAAGTTGGTGCAGACAAAGATTTACAAGAAGGTCTAAACAAAAACAACGAAGTATTTAATTTTTTAAGTTCTGTTTGTGATAAGTACGGTATAGGTTTTTGGAAACCAGGAGCTGGAATTATTCACCAAGTAGTACTTGAAAATTATGCTTTTCCAGGTGGAATGATGATAGGAACAGATTCTCACACTGTAAATGCTGGTGGACTAGGAATGGTTGCAATTGGTGTTGGTGGAGCTGATGCTGTTGATGTTATGGCAGGAATGGCATGGGAATTGAAAATGCCAAAATTAATTGGTGTTAAGTTAACTGGAAAACTAAACGGTTGGACAGCGCCAAAAGATGTTATCTTGAAAGTTGCTGGAATTTTAACTGTAAAAGGAGGAACTGGTGCTATCGTAGAATATTTTGGAGATGGAGCAAAATCGATGTCATGTACAGGAAAGGGAACAATTTGTAACATGGGAGCTGAAATTGGGGCTACAACTTCAACTTTTGGTTACGATGATTCTATGAGAAGATATTTAGCTGCAACTGGTCGTCAAGATGTTGTCAATGCTGCTGATAAAATTGCTGAACACTTAACTGGAGATGACGAAGTTTACGCAAATCCAGAAAAATATTTTGATCAAGTAATTGAAATTGACTTAAATACACTTACTCCTTATGTGAATGGACCTTTTACGCCAGATTTAGCAACTCCAGTTGCTGAAATGAGAGCAAAAGCAACTGAAAATGGTTGGCCATTAAAAGTAGAATGGGGATTGATTGGTTCATGTACAAATTCATCTTACGAAGATTTATCACGTGCAGCTTCAATTGCTCAACAAGCAGTTGATAAAGGGCTTGTTACAAAATCAGAATTTGGTATTAACCCAGGATCGGAGCAAGTACGTTTTACAGCAGAAAGAGATGGCTTATTGAAACCTTTTGAAGATCTTAAAGCGACTATTTTCACCAATGCTTGTGGACCTTGTATTGGACAATGGGATAGAGCAGGAGCTGATAAACAAGAAAAAAATACAATCGTTCACTCATTCAACAGAAACTTCTCAAAACGCGCTGATGGTAATCCAAATACACACGCTTTTGTAACTTCACCTGAAATGGTCGCTGCAATTGCAATTTCTGGAGATTTAGGATTTAATCCTCTTACTGATACATTAACAAACAAAAATGGTGAACAAGTAAAATTAGCCCCACCAACTGGACACGAATTGCCAGCAAAAGGATTTGATGTTGACGATAACGGATACCAAGCTCCATCACACGATGGTTCAAGCGTACAAGTTGTTGTGAAACCAGATTCAGATCGTTTGCAATTATTAACTCCTTTTGCAGCTTGGGATGGGAAAAACATCACGGGTGCTAAATTGCTTATTAAAGCGCAAGGTAAATGTACAACAGATCATATTTCTATGGCAGGTCCATGGTTACGTTACAGAGGTCACTTAGATAATATTTCTAATAACTGTTTAATTGGCGCAGTAAATGCATTTGGTGGAGCAACAAATTCAGTTGTGAATCAATTGACTGGTGCAAAAGGAGAAGTTCCTGTAACAGCAAGAGCTTATAAAGCTGCTGGTATTCCTTCAATTGTTGTTGGAGATCAAAACTACGGTGAAGGTTCTTCAAGAGAACACGCTGCAATGGAGCCTCGTCATTTAGGTGTTGTTGCTGTTATTGTTAAATCATTTGCTCGTATCCACGAAACAAACTTGAAAAAACAAGGAATGCTTGGATTAACATTCGCAAATGAAGCAGATTATGACAAAATCAAAGAAAACGATACATTCAACTTCGTTGATTTGGCAAGTTTTGCTCCAGGAAAACAATTGACTTTGGAAGTTGTTCATGCAGATGGTTCAAAAGACAATGTTATGTTAAACCATACTTATAACGCTCAACAAATTGAATGGTACAGAGCAGGTTCAGCATTGAATTTAATCAAATTAGAAAACGCAAAAGCAAACGCATAGTTATTGTAATATATGTTTTTCAAAAGGCTTTCAATTTATTGGAAGCCTTTTTTTGTTTTAGGTGAGATTCTAATTGAATTGTTATATTTGATTAGGTATTAGCATAATAAAAAATTAAAATGAAAAAAAATGTCCCGAAAAGAATACTATTAATAGTATCTATACTTCTATTTAGACTTATTATTTTTGCTCAAAATACTGATTCTATTAAAGTTAATTTAGATGCTAACAAGGAAATTCATTTTCAAATAAAGAAAGAAAATCCTGCCTATGGATTATCTTTATTATGGTTTCTTCCAGAGGAGCAAATTCAGAAAATTGTTGGAAAGCAATTTAAACCAATTATAAAAGACGGAAAAGGGGTTTTAATGTTATTTATAGCTTCCTCTGAAAAATATTTTTTGGATAATGTTGAATTCCAAAATTTAAAAATAGCCCATATTCTTATTCCTGTTGAACGTTCTTTGAATTCTGTTGAAGCTTTTGGTAGTGAAAAACAAAAATTAAATCTAGTACTAAATCAATATGATTTTAAACCAAAAATGGCACAGATTGAATTGATATTAAAACCTAAAAATGACTCAATTTCGCTAGTTGCAAAATTAAGTACAAAAAAAGGGAATTTAGAACTTAGTTCTGTATTTCTGAATCAACCGGGTGATTTAAAATCTATTAAATCTTCCAGTATTAGTTCTCCAATAGACTCAAATTGCTATTTTATGGGATCGGAATCGTATAGACCTATTACAATTGAATCAATAAAAATTATACATAAAGGAAAAAACTGGATTTCAGAATTTAATCTTCCCTTAATTCCTGATCGTATATGGTTGAATCAAGATTTTTGTTGGGATTTTATATTTGTCAGAAACATCAATACTCAGTAGATATACAAAAGCAAATACATTGCTTTTCTCATATATGTTTTTCAAAAGGCTTTCAATTTATTGGAAGCCTTTTTTTGTGAAATTGAATTAGTATAAATTTGTTTCGTAGACTTCGACTCCGCTCAGTCTACAAATCTGAAAAACCGAACGTTGAGCGTACTCGAAACGAGAAGGTATAATTATATGTATCTTAGCATACTTAAAACAGAAAATTATGTCAGAAGAAATGAAAACGTGTCCAAAATGCAGTTCACCTTACGGTTATTCTTTAGGAAGTGAAATGTATGCTTGTCCAGAATGTAGTAATGAGTGGAATCCTACTGAAGAAATGGAAGAAGGTGGTTTAAAAGTGCTTGATGCCAATGGAAATGAGTTAAGTAATGGAGATTCTGTGGTTATTATCAAAAACTTACCTGTAAAAGGTGCTCCAAAATCTATCAAAGCAGGAACGAAGGTGAAAGGTATTCGTTTAACAGATGGAGACCATAATATTGATTGTAAAATTGATGGTTTTGGTTCAATGGCGCTAAAATCTGAATTTGTAAAAAAAGCTTAGCCAGTTATAATGGAATAATTTTATTTTCAACTATTATGAAACAATTAAAATTTCTCAAATTTTTTTCACTCATTTTAATCTTAGGACTAATTATGGGGTTTGTAGATTCGAGAGAATGGTATTTATTAAAATCTAATAAATTTGGATTTAAAATTGAGTTTCCTCAAAAACCGAAAGCAACAACTCATACAATCAATACAGAAATTGGTGATCTAAAAATGAATCTTTTTATTTGTGACTTGTCGAATTCTGAAAATGATAATAACTTAGTTTACCTAGCGAATTATTCAGAATATCCTCGTGATTTAGTTAATTCAGACATGAAAAGCTCATTAAAAACGTTTTTCAGAAATTCTGTGGATGGAGCTGTAAGCAGTGTGCATGGAAAATTATTGAAAGAAAGAGTCATTGATTATAAAGGATATCCTGGGAGAGAATTTAGTGTTGATTATGAAAATGGCTTGGCAGTAATTAAAATGAGAATGTATTTGGTGAAAAATAAGATGTATATGATAGAAACGATCTCAAAAAAAGAGTACGAATTCAATACCTCTATTGATCGATTTATGAATTCATTTGAGTTGACCAAAATCAAGTAATAGGTGAAAAATAAGTCTTACACTACTAAAATATTTTTATGGTAATTCCGACTTTTTCTAAATACCAAAAGCATATTGTTTTCTTCTTTTTAGGATTATTGGTTCTTCTAAATAGATTCCTAGTTCTCAAAGCGTTCAATTTTCAATATACTGGTAGTGATGATCTTATATTTTGGCAAGCGGCCGTAGATTATTCTCATGGTATATTTCACGAACCTTTTTTTTATGGACAGAACTATAATTTTGCCTTTGAATCCATTCTAGCAGCTCCGCTGATAATCATTGGAGTTCCTGTTTTTATTGCACTTCCTATTATATCCTCAATCATAGGTATATTTCCTTTTTTACTTTTCTCCATCGTTCTTTTTAGAAGAGGTTATACTATAGATTCATATTTATTTCTTTTAATTCCACTGGCTTTACCTATTGAATATGACATTATAACATCTATTTCACGTGGTTTTACTAGCGGCTTGTTCTTTTGCTCATTTCTAATATTTCCTTTACTGAGTCCAACTAAAGTTAAATCATTTATTATACTTGGATTTTCCGTTTCTCTAGGTTATATATTTAATGCTAATTCCCTTATACTTTCCTTTCCTGTATGTCTTTATCTTTTCTTTAAAAACTATAAAAACCCAGCTTTTTATTTAGTTTGTATTGTTACATCAATTCCTGCATTATTCATTCATTATATTTCAGAACAATTCTATGTCCACCATCCAGAATATTTAGTTCATACAATGTGGAAGCTTAACTATAGTTTTCAATTGATGATTGCTGATATTTCACATTTGGATAATTTCTTCCGTTATCTCACGCCTTTATATTGGGGCGGAAACTGGTTGGTTTTGCTTATTCTGTTATTGTTATCTATATTTCTTATTAAAAGAAACTGGAAAAAAGGACTGAGCATACTATTAGGAGTTGTATTTACAATTGTTACTTTGGGAATTAACAAGATAAATGATGATATAGGAGTTATCTTTTTATCTTCTACTAGAATGTTTTTAGCACTTCCTTTATTTTTAGGATTAGCCTTGTTCTGGACGAAAAAAGAGCGTGTAAAAGAAAATAAATTGAAACTAATTATTCTCACGCTAGCCATTTCTATTTTTATAGTCAAAGTAAGCTGTTACTCATCTGTCGTAGCAAAACATACTAAAAGGACAATATATGGTCCAGTTGCGATCAAAAAATTAGATGATTTAACCAGAGAATGCTCTGAAATAGAAAAAATCACTTCTAAGTACAAAATTGACTTAGTTGTATTTATTCCAAGTTGGAGTCAAAGTGTACCTAGCGTGGAATTCTACAATTATGGATGTCCGATTCTTCAAGAAAATACTACTTCTTCCATTATGAATATTTACGAACGAAGAACATGGGTTTTTGAAAAAGAGAAAATTGCAGTAAGAAAAAATGTACTTCTATTTAATCCAGACATAGAAGCGATTGACACATATAAAAAAGTACTTGACTGCGAAATAATTCATAGAAATCCAACTATGATTTTAATTAAAAATAACGATAAAAGTCTCCAAGAACTTTCTGAAATCGTTGGTTTCCTTCTTAAGAGAAATACGTATTAATTCACTCTCTTTTTACTAATTAATCTATATGAGTAACTGAAATGATTATATTTGAACTTATTACCATTAACCAAAAAACAACTAATTATGAACTCAATTAAAAATTTAAAAATCGTCTTTTATTTATTCTTTATTTTTTCAATTTCTAGTCTTTCTGCTCAAATTTTAGGATTTGAGTCCGTTGAAAGAGCTGATGGAACCGCTTTTTTCTCTATTGATAAAGCAACAGGGCAAATATCATTTATGCTTGATTATGGCTCAAACGCTGGAGTGTGGAAAACTTATGGAGGAACAATCACAAGAAGTTCTCAAGAGAAAAATTTATCTTTTTATGCAATCGATAGAACAGAAGGTGCAGCATTTTTTAGCATGGATGGAGCAACAGGACAAGTTTATTTTATGCTTGATTACGGTTCAGATGCAGGTGTTTGGAAAAGTTACGGAGGTGTAATACCAGCAACTGGAGCTCATTTAAGTTTTCAAGCATCTACACGCCCTAAAGGAACAGCATTTTTTGCGATGAATAATTTTACCGGACAAGTTTATTTTATGCTCGATTTCGGTTCAGATGCAGGTAACTGGAAAAGTTATGGTGGAACAATTGTTAAATAGGGGTTTTGTATATATAGAATATGTAAAATTATGTTTTTGTAGATGTGTGATTAATTTGGATTTGTTAGGAATACGATTATCAGACTATTGAATATACACAATCAGACCAATGTAGGCACGCGAACAGACCAATGTAGGCACGCGATGCATCGCGTGCCTACATTGGTCGAAAAAACCAAATTGAATTATTATATTGGGATAAACGTAGAATATGAAATATATCTCTACATTATATATCGCTCTTCTATCAATTCATCCAACCCCTAATGCATCAACACAAAAATAAGCTCTCTCATCAGTTCTTCGGGAGCGGTGGCACTTCCTATTCCTTTTGATTTTAAATCGTATTCACGCAAATAAGAGATGTTTTGCGCAATCTTTTTGGGAGAATACATTCTTGCTTGTCCTGCTAATTGCTTGGCTACAAAAGGATGAACTTTTAATGCGCTTGTAATACTTTCTGGAGATTTGTTCGGTAAAAAATGAATATACATCAAACGCTGAAAAAAGGAGAATAAATTGGCTGTAATAACTACCATGTTTCCCGCTTTTGGGTTTTGCTCAAAATAATGAATAATCTGATTCGCTTTGATTACATCCTTTGTCGCAATGGCATTCGTTAATTCAAAAACGTTATAATCTTTACTGATTCCAATATTTTCTTCGATGTGAACGTCGTTTATTTTGGTGCCTTTTTCTAGTAACAAAGATAATTTATCCAGTTCATTAATAATTCGTCCTAAATCATTACCCAAAAATTCAGCAAGTAGGTTAGAGGCCTTGTCGGTAATTCCATAACCTTTTTCAGAAACTGCTTTTTCTATCCAAGTGGGTAATTGGTATTCTTTGATTTTTTCACTTTGAAAGGTAATTCCACTTTTAGCTGCTGCTTTGAATACTTTTTTACGCGAGTCAAATTTCTTGTATTTGTAGCAAATAACGAGTATGGTAGAAGGTTGCGGTTGGTCAAAATAACTCTCAAAAGCATCCCAATTTTTGACATCTTGCGCTTCTTTGATGATAATGACTTGTCTGTCAGACATCATGGGAAATTGCTTCGCCATAGAAATCAACTGAAGTGGTTCAATTTCTTTTCCGTAAGTGATGGTTTGGTTAAAATCTCTTTCAGACTCATCCAAGACTTCATTGGCAATAACGTTAGAGATTGCGTCAATAAAATAAGGCTCTTCGCCATGAAGAAAGTAGATAGGCTGGTAATTCTTATCTCTAACCGATTTTATGATGTCTTTGTAATCCATACCTCAAAAATAGGACTTCAAACTTGAATGAGGAATCCTTTTCGTAAATTTATTTTATATTTCTATCGTACTAACTTTTACCTGCTTATTTTTACAAAATGTTACCAGCTTTAAATTTACCTCAAGCGCCCTTAAAACTTACTCGTTCAGGAGAAAATATTACTGTTTTTGATGAATGGAGAAAGAAAAACCTACTACTTACGTCAGAAGAGTGGGTGAGACAGCACGTTTTATGGTATTTGGTGACTGATTTAGGATTTCCGAGCTCTTTATTAGCCGTAGAATATGCGATTACGGTAAATAATTTGAAAAGAAGATGTGATATCGTTGCTTTCGGAAAAGATGGCAAAGCAAAATTGATTGTAGAATGTAAAGCTCCTCATATTAAGTTAGATGAAGTCACTTTTCTGCAAATTGCACAATATAATTTTAACTTAAATGTGGATTATTTGATTATTTCCAACGGATTAGATCATATTATCGCTAAAATCAACCGAGAAAATCAACAAATAGAATACTTAAAGCAATTTCCTAGCTTTGGTGAAATTACGAAACAAGATTAATTTCGTACACTTCAGAAATTTGCTCCAATGCATAATCAATTTCATCTTTTGTGGTGTAGCGACTAAATGAAAAACGTGCATTTGGACGACTCATATCAGCATTAATAGCTTGTAATACGTGACTTCCTAGACTAGAGCCTGAAGAACAAGCACTTCCGCCACTACAAGCAACTCCTTTTAAATCAAGTGTGAAGAGCAACATGTTTCCTTTCGAAGTTGTGGGGAAACAAACATTTAATACTGTATATAAACTTGTTTCTGGTGCTACATCTCCATGAAATTTAACGTCGCTAAACATCGTTTTAAGTTGAGAAATCATATGATTTTTAAGTGTTTGCACATGTTCTTGGTGTGATTTCACATCGACGTAAGCTAAATCCATCGCTTTTGCTAGTCCAACAATCCCATACATATTTTCTGTTCCGCCACGCAAACCTCTTTCTTGTGCACCACCGTGAATTAATGGATGTAAACTATTTCTTTTGTTCACATATAAAAATCCAATTCCTTTTGGTCCGTGAAATTTATGTGCAGCACATGTAATGAAGTCGATATCGAGTTTTTGAAGATCAAATGCATAATGCCCCATGGTTTGTACCGTATCTGAATGAAAAAGTGCGTCAAACTCTCTGCAAAGTACACTTACCTTTTCAAGGGGAAGTAAATTTCCAATTTCATTGTTTCCATGCATGAGAGAAACCAAGGTTTTTAGCTCTCTATTTGCTAATAATTCTTTTAAATGAACTAAATCTACATGTCCGTTTTCAGTCAGTTTTACGATCTCAAATTTGATTCCCAACGTTTCACTGAAATGCTCTACTGTATGTAAAATGGCATGATGTTCTAACGGAGAAGTAATGATTCTTTTTACGCCATTTTCTATGGAAGATAAAATCGCCATGTTGTCTGCTTCCGTTCCTCCAGAAGTAAAAATAATTTCTTTTGGAGAACAGTTTAAGTGAGCAGCAATAGTTCTACGAGAGGTTTCTAGTAATGCTTTACTTTGTCTTCCGTAAAAGTGTGTAGAAGAGGGATTTCCGAATTCATTTTTCAAAATAGGAATCATTGCTTCAACAACTTCTGGGGCAATAGGCGTAGTGGCTGCATTATCTAGGTAAACTCGCTTCATCGTTTATATTTTTACAAAGATATAAAGTTGTTTTGTAGAATCGACGAAATTAGCCAATAGATTAGACGTTTTTTTGGGATAATATTGAAAACTTAAGGAAAATAGAGTAGTGCTCGACTATAAGTTTTTAAGGGCTTTAATCGTCTCTTGTGGATTTGGAGAATTGAAAACGAAACTCCCTGCAACTAAAGCGTCTGCTCCAGCATTGAGTAATAATTTTCCTGTTTCGAGATTTACACCACCATCAACTTCAATTAATGCGTGCGAACCTTTTTTGTGAATCAAATTTTTGGTTTGTTCTACTTTGTAAAGTGAATTATTGATGAATTTTTGTCCACCAAAACCTGGGTTAACAGACATAATTAACACTAAATCAAGATCTTCTATGACGTTTTTGAGTAAAGCAATGTTTGTATGCGGATTTAAAGCAACACCAGCTTGCATTCCAGCTTCTTTTATAGCTTGAATAGTGCGGTGTAAATGCGTACATGATTCATAATGAACAGTTAAAATATCAGCTCCAGCTTTTTTGAATGCATCAATGTAAACATCTGGATTCTGTATCATTAAATGAACATCTAACGGCTTTTTAGCATGTTTTTTAATGGCTTCTAGAACAGGAAATCCAAAAGAAATATTTGGGACAAAAACGCCGTCCATTACATCAATGTGTAGCCAGTCTGCTTCACTGTTGTTAAGCATTTCTACATCTCGTTGGACATTTCCAAAGTCACATGATAATACGGAAGGAGAAATTTTATGCATACATTCTAAAATTGTTCTAATACTTGAATACGTTTAGCGATAGGAGGGTGTGTTGAGAATAAACCGCCTAATCCACCTAAGAATCCCATTGAATCTTCACTACTGTCGCCGGGTAAATTTTCAATAAACATAGATTCTACATCTTCGCTTTTAACACTTTCTATTTTTGAATTTCCAGAGATTTTCTTTAGCGCATTTGCCAAAGCCAATGGTTTTTTTGTCATTTCTACAGCACCAGCATCCGCTAAATATTCCCTTCTTCTACTTAATGCTAATTTAAACAAAATAGATAAGAAATAAGCCACTGCTGAAACGACTAAGATAATCAACATAAGTCCCTTGCCGTCATCCTTGTCTTTTCGAGAAGAACTTCCGCCACCGCTAAACAAAAGACTTCTAAAAGCAATTTGAACGATGAATGAGAAAATACCAACGAAAACGATTGTAACAATCAATAAACGAACATCTTTATTGCGGATATGTGTTAATTCATGTGCAATTACACCTTCTAATTCTTCGTCATTAAGTGTATCGATAATTCCTCTTGTAAGTGTAACAGAATACGTTTTTTCGTTAATTCCACTTGCAAAAGCATTTAGAGCAGGACTCTCAATAATATTTACTTTAGGCATTTTCATACCAACACTAATACAAAGATTTTCTACTAAATTGTAAATGCGCATGTTTTCTTTGCGCTCTAATGGTTTTGAGCCTGTTGCAAGATTTATCATGGCAGAATTACCAAAAAAAGCAATGCAAAACCAAATTCCAACACCTAAAAGGACAAATGGAATCGTTTGAATAAATGATTGAATAGCAAGATCTAAATGAGGATTTCCTTCTTGATCAAAATGAGTGAAATAGATAACAGCAAAAACAGCAATCAACACAAGTAAAGGAAAAGCAATAAGCAACAAGGTTGATTTTATATTATTACTTGTGATTTGCTGTTGTAGACCTACGTATTTCATTTAGTTAATTTAAAATAACTCCAACATAGAAATGATGGAGTTACTGTTAAAAAGGGAATTAAAATTTTACTTCAGGAGCTTTGTCCAACTCAACGCGTTGGTCTACACCTAAATCAAACATTGGTTCTTTGTGGAATCCGAACATTCCAGCAAAAACGGTGTTTGGGAATTTTTGAACAGAGATGTTCAATTCTTTTGTAGCTGAGTTGAAATATCTTCTTGATGCAGCTAATTTGTTTTCGATATCAGAAATCTCACCTTGTAATTGCATGAAATTTTGACTTGCTTTTAAATCTGGATAAGCTTCAACTTGAATGTTTAATCCATTTAAAGCAGTACTTAATTGTTGCTCTGCAGCAATTTTATCATTGATAGAAGTAGCAGAAATTGCATTTTGACGTGCTTTTGTAACTGCCTCTAAAGTTCCTCTTTCATGATCCATGTAACCTTTAACGGCTCCAAGAAGTTGAGGAATTAAATCATGACGTTGTTTTAATTGAACATCGATATCTGCAAATGCATTTTCACGATTGTTTCTTAAACGAACAAGTGAGTTGTATATAGAAATAACCCATATAACTAAAACAACTACGATTCCAATAATAATGAATGTGTTTGACATACTTGATTTGTTGTTAAATTGAATTTAAAAAATTAAAGACAAATATAAGTATTTAAAGCAATTCAACGACTTAATTTATATAATATTATGAACAATAAATTAAGTTAAACCTTCTTATGCGAAGCCATTTGCCATGACTTTTTTAAGATTTTGTAAAATGCGTTTCCTAAAACCCCAAATAGAATTAAAAAAATTCCTATTAAAGCTTGAAAACTTAGATACTCACCAAACATCAATAAACCGATAAAAAAAGCATAAATAGCACCAATATAGTTAAATGGCGTTATTTTAACTGCGCCACCTTCGTGCAAAGCTTTTGTCATTAAAAGTTGTGCAAATTGTGTTAAAACACCCATTAAGAGGAGAAATAACCATTCTATTCCATTGGGTATAACGAATTCAAACAAACACCAAATAAACATTATAGGCGTAGCAATTAATGGAAAGTAAAACACAATGTTTATTGGAGAATCCGTGTCTTTACATTTAATAATGGCTACATAAGCTATTCCAGAACCAATTGCTGAGCAAACACCTATCATGATCCAAAATGGAGAAATGGGTGCTTTTAAAATATCTGCGTTGTTGTGAAATGTAATGAAAAGTATTCCTGAAAATGCAACTAAAAAGAAAAACCATTGAAGAACAGAAGCTTTTTCTTTGAGTGCGAAATAAGCTAAAATCACTGTAAAGATAGGAGAGAGGTATTGAACAGTTACAGCGATTGCTAGTGGTAATTCTTTCAGTGTGTAGAAAAACAACGTGAGCGATATCGTTCCAAAAATTCCACGAATAATTAACCATTTTTTATTATTGCCAAAAAGCGATAATCTCTTGTGCTTCAAATATCCTACACATAAAATCAATGAAATAAATGACCGAAAAAATACTAATTCATGAATAGGATAAGTTTGGAATCCTAAATGCAAGGTATCTGGATTGCTCAGCAGTTTAGCGAAGATATTAACAAGTGAAAAACATATCGTGGCTAATAATATATGTTTAATTCCTTTGTGCATTTTGCGAAAGTACTTTAAAGCCTTTTGTTAAAAGCTATTTTTACAGAATATTTCTGTTAATTTTGACTTTTCATTATTACATTAATATTAATAAGCTTGAATCCACAGTCTTTTTATCAATCACAGCAAGAGAAATACCTTGAAAAAGTAAATTCTACTCAAAAATCGAAGAATAAGATTGCTTGGTTGCGATTAATAGTATTCATTGCATTTGCCGTGTTGACCTATTTCGCTTTTGCTCAATCATTGATTTTACTTTATTTTTCCATAGCCTTACTCGCTTTATTTTTATTTTTAGTTTCTAAATTCACCGACCTATCGAAAAGAAAGGAATTTTACGAGCGTATCGTAAAAATGAATATCGATGAATTAAAAGGCTTGGAGAATGATTTTAGTTCTTTTAATAATGGAAAAGAATTCGAAAATAGTCAACATCCATATTCTTTAGATTTAGATTTATTCGCTAAAAATGGACTTTTTGCTTACTTAAACAGAACAGTTAGTCCCAATGGAAAGAGTATGTTGGCGAATTTTCTTTTAAACGGACACGCAGAGCCAGAAAGAATCTACGCAGCAATTCAAGATCTAAAAGAAAATGCCGATTGGAGACAAAAATACCTTTCTGGAGCTGAAATAACGAATGAATCTATCGAAATTGCCGTTACAACTTGGTTAAATACAACTGAAAAACTAAGTTCGTTTATTCGAATAGCTAAATTTATTACTCCGTTTATAGCCTTTGTTTCTATGGGACTTTGGACAATAGATATTCTTTCCAATATGTCTTTCCTGCTCATGATTTTCTTGACTTTATTGCCAACTGGAATAAATGCCGCTAAAGCGAATTTAATCATGGGTAATTCTAGCAAATCAAATGAAAAGTGGAATTCCATGCTCAACAGTGTTGAAGAAATTGAAAAACATACATTTTCATCCGATTATCTAAAAGAACTGCAAGCACGACTTGTTTTTGAAGGAAGTTCAAGTAAAAAAAGTCTAAAAAGAATCATTCAACTCAATAATTTGGCAGATTATCGTATGAATATGCTGATGGGAATCGTGCTCAATTTCTTACTTGCTTGGGATAGTTGGATTCTTACATTTTTACTTCAATGGTTAGATGATAATAAACTGAAATTCAATAATTGGGAAAAAGACTTATCAGAATTTGAAGCTTTGCTTTCTGGAGCTAATTATGCTTTCAATAGAGAAGATTTATCACAAGCGAAACTAGGAACAAATAATATTGAGTGTATCGATTTAGGACATCCGTTGATTTCTAATAAGATCTCTGTTAAAAATAGTTTTTTGGCAAGTGAAACGATGACCTTTTCTATCATTACAGGTCCAAATATGGCAGGGAAAAGTACATTTTTACGAGCTGTTGGCGTAAATCTTATTCTAGCTAGATGTGGATTTCCAGTTGTAGCGAAGCAATTTCACTTTCCAAATTTGAAATTATACTCCAGTATGCGAACGACAGATGATTTGAACAGTTCATCATCTTATTTCTTTGCAGAACTTACACGACTTCGATTCATTATGGATGCCGTAAATAAAGGAGAAAAAGTATTTATTATTCTGGATGAAATCTTAAAAGGAACTAATTCAATTGATAAAGAACAAGGTTCTAAGGCATTCCTAGAAAAATTAAAGAAATTGAATGTAAAAGGAATTATTGCAACACATGATTTATCGCTTTGTGAGCTTTCAAGTGATAGCGATTATTTTCAAAATCTCTATTTCGATTCCATTATTGAAAAAGATGAATTATCATTTGATTATACCATTAGAAATGGCGTTTGTAAAAATATGAATGCCTCTTTCTTATTAAAGAAGATGGGATTAACAGATTAGGATTGCAATATCAACGAATTATTATTGATTCAGAAATTTGTTTAACGCAAATGAAGCTGTATCTTTGTGTAAAATTTTGAAAACAATAAAATATAAATAAGATGGCAATAGAAATCACAGATGCAAACTTCGAGGAGTTGGTAATGAAATCAGATAAACCAGTAGTAGTAGATTTTTGGGCAGAATGGTGTGGACCTTGTCGCATGATTGGACCAGTAATCGAAGAAATGTCAACTGAGTATAACGGAAGAGCGATTGTAGGAAAAGTAAACGTGGATTTAAACCCAGGTGTTTCTGCAAAATTTGGTGTTCGTAATATTCCAACAGTTTTGTATATTAAAAACGGCGAAGTAGTTGATAAATCAGTAGGAGCAGTTCCTAAAAATCAATTAACAACGAAACTTGATGCTCAATTGTAAGAATTGATTTAGAAAGTTAAGATAATAAAAAAACTCCCAATTTGGGAGTTTTTTTATGTCTATATGTTTCGTAAATCTATCTTTTAAAAAAAAAACGATTAAACGTTAAATCTAAAGTGCATTACATCACCATCGTTTACAACATATTCTTTTCCTTCTACTTTGAATTTTCCTGCTTCTTTTACAGCATTTTCTGAACCATATTTAATAAAGTCAGCATATTGAATTACTTCAGCACGAATAAATCCTTTTTCAAAATCAGTATGAATAACTGCAGCAGCTTTAGGCGCAGTATCTCCTTTGTGAATAGTCCAAGCGCGGACTTCTTTTACTCCAGCAGTGAAATAAGTCTGTAGATTCAATAAATGATATGCCTTTTGAATCAGACGATTAACACCTGGCTCTTCCAAACCAAGCTCATCTAAGAACATTTTTCGCTCTTCAAATGTTTCTAATTCACTAATATCCGCTTCAATTTGAGCGCCAATGATCAGTACTTCAGCATTTTCACCTTTAACAAGTTCTTTTACACGTTCTACGTGATTGTTTCCTGTTTTAACAGAAGCTTCGTCCACATTACATACGTACAAAACAGGTTTGGTAGTAATTAATTGAAATTCATCCACTAATCTTTTTTCATCTTCATCTAAATCCAATGAACGAACGCTCAATCCTTTTTCTAAAGTTGTTTTTATATTTTCTGCAAGTGCCATAGATTTTACAGCGTCTTTATCTCCTGTTTTTATAACTTTTGTTAGAGATTGAATCTTTTTTTCAACTGTTTCTAAATCTTTTAGTTGAAGTTCAAAATCGATAATTTCTTTATCTCTAACTGGATCTACAGAACCGTCAACGTGAATAATATTGTCGTCCGTGAAACATCTCAAAACATGAATGATTGCATCCGTTTCGCGAATATTTGCTAAAAATTGATTTCCCAACCCTTCACCTTTAGAAGCTCCTTTTACTAATCCAGCAATATCAACGATTTCCATGGTTGTTGGAACAACTCTTTCAGGATTAACTAATTTTTCAAGTTCAATCAAACGATTGTCTGGAACAGTAATCGTTCCAACGTTTGGCTCAATAGTACAAAATGGAAAATTTGCCGATTGTGCTTTTGAATTTGATAAACAATTAAACAAGGTTGATTTCCCTACGTTAGGTAATCCAACTATTCCACATTTTAAAGCCATGTTAATCTAATTTTTTGCAAATATAACACCTTGAACCGTTATTTCTCAATTATCCTTGAAATTCGTTGAAAATCATTCGATTTAACCTTATTCTGATTTAATTAATTATATTTGAGCTTATTATCAACTTAAAAAATATTTATTATGCTACATGTAGTTCTAGTTTGTTCATCCATTGCTTTAATAGTATTAATGGCAGGGTTGTTTTTATTAGCTTATGCTAAAAAAGAAGGTTTAGGTAAATTCACCAAATTTGCTGCTTATGTGGCAATTATATTTGGAACTGTTGTTTTCCTTGGTGGAATTACACGTGCTGCGATGGGTTGTTGTCACTCAAAATGTGATAAAAACAATACCGAATGCTCAATGAAAGGACACTGCGATAAAGGCGGAGATGCTTGTCCTATGAAAGGTCATTGTGATAAAGGAATGGATAATTGTCCAATGAAAGGTCACTGCGATAAAGGCGGAGAATCTTCAATGATGGGTCACTGCGATAAAGGAAATGAAAATTGTCCAAAATCAGCAAGTGAAGGTGAATGTAAAAAAGATACCTTGAAAAAATGTTGTGCAGATAAAGCAGCTAAAAAATAAAGAATATAATTCTTTTATAAATATTAAAATCGCTCCAGGGCGATTTTTTTTGTTTTAATGAATGCTTATAAAGGTATAAAACCTAATATATCCATCACAATTACTTAATTTTGCACTTCAAAAAATAAAAGATGGACGATATTGCAAAAGCGGTTGAAATTATTCAAAATGGTGGAGTTATTCTTTATCCTACAGATACAATCTGGGGAATAGGTTGCGATCCTACAAATGAAAAAGCAATAAAGCGTATTATTGAGATAAAAAAACGTTCAGAAGGGAAAAGTTTTATTCTGTTAGCAGATAGTATTAACAGAGTGGAGCGCTACGTAAAAGAATTTCCGGAAGTATGTTACGATTTAGTAGATTTAGCAACAGAACCTTTGACAATTATCTATCCAGTTTCAATGGGATTATCGCCTTTGGTTTGCGGAGAAGATGGTTCTGTCGCTTTTCGTGTTACTGCAGACATGTTTTGCAGAAGATTAATACAACAACTTAAAAAACCGATTGTTTCCACTTCAGCAAATATTTCTGGAAAATCATTTCCTATCCGTTTTGAAGATATTGCCCAAGAAATTGTCGATCAAGTTGATTTTGTATTGGACAATCCAGACTATATTGGGACAAAAAATCCTTCTAAAATCATAAAATTTTCAAAAAACGGGAATATAGAATTGATTAGAAGATAATGTCTTCGTATCTTTGCACTCCAATTTTATGAAGGAAAATTATAGCTCATACCTTTCGCATCCTGTTTTTAAAGTAGCCTCACAGCTAGCTGGAGAAATGAATTTGCCTTGTTTTGTTATAGGAGGATTTGTGCGTGACTTAATATTGGAAAGACCTTCAAAAGATATTGATATCGTTGTTCTAGGAAGTGGAATTGATTTAGCGCACGCTTGTGCAGAGAAATTGCGTGTAAAAAAGGTTAGTTTCTTCAAAAATTACGGCACGGCTCAATTCAAATATAAAGATTTAGATGTTGAGTTTGTTGGTGCTAGAAAGGAATCGTATCAAAAAGATTCAAGAAAACCGATAGTAGAAGATGGAACACTTCAAGATGATCAAAATAGAAGAGATTTTACCATAAATGCATTAGCAATTTCGCTTCATCCAGATAGTTTTGGTGAACTGATAGATCCTTTTAATGGATTAATTGACTTGGAAAAACAAGTAATTAAAACACCTACAAATCCTGATATTACCTATTCTGATGATCCTTTGCGCATGATGCGTGCAATTCGTTTTGCTGCACAATTAGATTTTAAAATAGATATAAAAAGCTTAGAATCAATTAAGAAGAATGCGCATCGTTTGGATATAATTTCTCAGGAACGCATTACAGATGAGTTGAATAAGATAATCTTATCCAACAATTCTACCAGAGGATTCAAATTGTTATTTTCTACAGGATTATTACATCGTTTCTTTCCTGAAATGGTCAACCTACAAGGAGTTGATACAGTTGGGAAACATGCACATAAAGATAACTTTTACCATACCTTAGAAGTGTTGGAGAATATTTCTGAAAATACAGATGATCTTTGGCTAAGATGGGCAGCAATCATGCACGATATAGCTAAGCCTCCAACGAAAAGATACGACGAAAAAGTAGGTTGGACTTTTCATGGACATGAAGATTTAGGTGCAAAATGGGTTCCAAAAATATTTGAGCGTTTAAAATTGCCTTTAGATCATAAAATGCGGTATGTTCAAAAACTGGTAAGACTTCATTTACGTCCAATTTCACTTGTAAAAGGGAATGTAACTGATTCAGCTATACGTCGTTTGCTTTTTGAGGCAGGTGATGATATTGAAGATTTAATGACACTTTGTAATGCTGATATCACGAGTAAAAATGAATTTAAAGTAAAGAAATACAAACAAAACTTTGAGTTAGTTAAACAGAAATTACTTGCTGTCGAAGAAAAAGATCGCATGCGTAATTTTCAGGTACCAGTTTCTGGAGACGACATAATGAAAGCCTTTAATTTAAAGCCTTGTGCAGAAGTTGGTCAACTAAAATCGATCATAAAAGAAGCCATTTTAGAAGGTGAAATTGAAAATAATTACGAAGCAGCATTTCAATATATGAAAGAAAAAGGAGCAGAAATTGGCTTAATTCTGTGTGAATAAGTAAAAAAATCCCAATCTTTGAAAAACATTAGAAATTAGATGAGTACACTAAAATTTAGAGTATTATTAGATAGCGTAAACAATGAAGAAGTGTTTCGTGACATCTTAATTGATGAAAACGATCATTTTGAGTCGTTTTACAGAACAATTGTTGAATCATTTGGTTTTTCAGGAAATCAACTTGCTTCATTTTATATGAGTAACGATTCGTGGGATAAAGGGGAGGAAATCGGTTTGCTGGATATGAATTATAATCCAGAAACTGAGGAAGAGTCTATTTTACAGATGTCTGACACAATTATTAAAAGTAAAATTGAAGCGCAAGATCAAAAGATTATTTTAGTATACGACTTTCTTAAAATGTGGATTTTTCTCATTGAATTACAAGATGTTTTGCCACAAAAGATCAAGCACCCCGAAATCGCACTGTCTATAGGAATTGCTCCCAATGAAAATGATAAATCAGATGATTTTTTAATGGAAATTGATGAAAATCAAGATGATTCAGATGAAGAAGATGATTATTTCAATGAATTTGATGATTTTGATGACGAAGATTTATCGGAAGGATTTGAGCAGTACGAAGACTTTTAATAAATGGATAAATCATTTGATAAAGACCCATTAGGGCACGCAATCTACGAGTACTCCCAAGGAATTGCTGAAGCCGACATCATTGTTCACGCAGATTTGTGCGAAGACGATGTACTGCCTGTTGATTGGCTTTTTAGATCATTCGATGAAATGCCTGCTATGGAGCAAAAAGCCATGAATCTATGCAAAGGTGCAATTTTAGACGTAGGTTCAGGAGCAGGTTGTCATTCACTTTATTTGACTCAAAAAGGAGAAAATATTATTTCAATTGACACTTCAATAAATTGCATTCAACATCAATTAAATAAAGGAGTTAGCGCTAAATGTATTGATTTTTTTGAATTGACTGATTTAAAATTTGACACGCTTTTATTTTTGATGAATGGACTTGGTATTTGCGGTACTTTAGAAAGATTACCAATTTTACTAAAACATGCATATTCACTTTTAAATAAAGGCGGACAAGTACTATGTGACTCAACAGATATACGTTACCTTTATCAAGAAGAAGACGGCTCGCAGTGGATAGATTTGAATTCTGAATACTTTGGTAATTTTAAATTCCAAATGCAATACAAAGAAACAATAGGAGATTGGTTCGATTGGCTTTATGTAGATGCTGAAAAACTAACTGAAATAGCTGAAGAAATTGGATTTTCAGTTGAAATTGATTTTGAGGAGGAAGGGCAATATTTTGCTAAATTAATAAAGAAATGAAAAGATTATTTGTTGTTACGGTCGTATCATTCTTAGTAATTAGTTGTAATTCACAAATTCCAACTAAGAAAAAGACGGATTTAACTTCCGTGAAAAGTTCCATGTTATGGAAAATAGAAGGAAATCACTTAAAGAATCCTGCCTATTTGTTTGGCTCCATGCATATTGTACAAAAACGATTCTTTCACTTTTCTGATACTTTAAAAAATCTAATCTTAAATTCCGATCAAGTAATTATGGAATTAGGCGATATGCCAGATTATTCGTCTATTTTACCTAAATTAATGTTACCTGAAGGTGAAGTTTTAGATACGTATTTTAGACCTGCACAGCTAGATAGTTTACTTGATTTCATGGAAAAGAATTTATCGATTCCTAGAACGATGTATTCGGCTACTTTCAGTAAAATGAAGCCATTTGTTTTGATGCAACTTGTTATAGCTAAACAATTTGAAGGAGAAACAGAGTCGTACGACATGATGATTATGAATTTAGCTAAAGAAAACAAGATTAAACTGATTGGTTTAGAAACCATTGAGCAGCAATTAGGTTTTTTCGATTCTATTCCCACTAAAAATTTAATCAACGAAATTTGCCAATCAGTTCAGAATGTTGATTCTATCCAACAAGCTACGATACAAATGCAAGAAGTTTACGCGAAAGGAAATTTAGATAGTTTGGCAGTATTAATGCAGGATTCAACCTCTAATCTATCCAATTTTCAGTCGATTTTATTAGACAATAGAAATCTTAATTGGGCTGAGCAATTGAAAACACTACTAAAAGGAAAGAAAACTTTTATTGCTGTTGGAGCAGGACATTTGTCAGGAAAAAAAGGACTTATTGAATTGCTTCGAGCTCAAGGTTATACCGTTACACCTATTAGATATTAACATTCTACTTGCTTCGTGTTTGTTTTTTTGTTATTATTGTTAAAATAATTACAAATTAACAGTCATGAAAAAAAACACACTAAAACTGGCGAGTTTCGCCATGGGATTGCTATTTCTATGCAATTCGCCAAAAGTAAACGCACAATCTTATGTAATCACGGATTTTGCTGGTGACGGAACAAATGGTTTCTCTGGAGATGGAAGTTCAGCAAATTTAGCACAGTTTGCTTTTCCAAATTCAGTAGCTATCGACGATTCGGGCAATATTTACATTTCAGATGATGGAAATCACCGCATTAGAAAAGTGAATACTTCAGGAGTTATTTCAACAATTGCTGGTTCTGTTCTGGGTTATTCGGGAGATGGCGGAAGTGCTTTTGCGGCAGGATTGAAATATCCACAAGGCATTGCTGTAAGTTCTTCTGGAGATATTTACATTGCGGATATGGGAAATCATGTTGTTCGAAAAATAACGAATGGCATAATTTCGACAATTGCAGGAGATGGAACTTCCGGATATGCTGGCGATGGTGGACAAGCGATTTCGGCACAACTTGCCGATCCTTGTGCAATTGCTTTGGATGGAAATGGTAACATCTTTATCTCGGACAAAAATAAAAATGTTGTACGTAAAGTAGATGCTTCCGGAGTTATTACAACCTACGCAGGAAATGGAACTTCAGGTTTTTCTGGAGACGGAGGTATTGCAACATCTGCAGAACTGAACCAACCGCAGGGAATTTTCGCAAATAAAATGGGCGAATTATTTATTGCTGATGCAGGAAATAATGTGATCAGAAAAGTGCATGTTAATGGAAATATTTCAACAATTTCAGGTTCTCTTGTTGCTGGGTATACTGGAGATGGTGGACAAGCAGATACTGCAAGGTTAAACCAGCCAGTTGCAATAATACTAGATGAGTACAATAATATTTTTTTCTCAGAAATGGGAAATCATGTTATTCGTAAAATTGATGCAAATGGAATTATTTCAACCATAGCTGGAACAGGAACTTCCGGTTATAATGGAGATGGAATTCCTGCTTTGACTGCTGAATTGAATAATCCTTACGGTATAAGTTTGGATGCAATTGGTAATCTCTACTTTGTAGATCAATTAAACCAGAGAGTTCGTATTTTAGAAACAAGTACACCAGCAGGATTAAATGAATTTTCAGAAGACGAATTATCACTTTCTGTTTATCCTAACCCTTCGACAGGACAAATAAACATTAAAATACAAGAGAATGAAAGTGTATTTGTTCAAATAACGGATATTAGCGGACATGTAAAATTGTCTCCCAAAAAACTGGAGAATGGCATGCTTAAATTAGATGTAAATGATTATTTATCAGGAATTTACTTTGTAAAAATAACAACTCGAGAAACAAGCCAAGTGGTTCGATTTGTAAAAGAATAAAAAAATAAACAAAAAAATGCGGGAACTTTATCGAACCCGCATTTTTATTTTTACGCAATTACTTTTTAAGTAAATCGCGAATTTCTGTCAATAAAACTTCTTCGTTAGTTGGAGCAGCAGGCGTAGATGCTTCTTCCGAAGCTTCTTTCTTTTCCATTTTAGCTTTCATTTTGTTATATGCTCTTACTACTAGAAAGATAGAGAAAGCAACAATTATAAAAGTGATAACATTATTAATAAATGTTCCATAGTTAATTGCAACAGCCGGAGTAGTTATTTTTCCACTAGCGTCAACGACTGCATCTTGTATAGTTATTTTAAGTTGACTAAAATCAATTCCACCAATCAATTTCCCGATAGGAGGCATGATGATATCATCTACTAATGATTTTACAATTGCCCCAAAATAGGTAGCCATAATCAAACCGACAGCCAAATCAATTACATTTCCTTTGGCGATAAATTGCTTAAATTCTTTTAACATATTGTTTAGTTTTTGAGTTTAAATATAGTTTATTTTCTCATTACGAATTGATTTTGTTAAAAAAATACACTTCATAATCTACTTGACTTTAAGTATTTTAGGAGAAATTAAAAAGATTCTGCCTAAAAATATAATAAAGCTTTCATGAGGAATTCTATTGAAAAATAAGTAATTTTAACAAATAAAATCAAGTGTTATGAAAGGAATTGGAGTGAATGGTTTTGGTCGTATTGGTCGTTATTTTACCAGAATGATTTTGGAACAGGAAGACTTGCAAGTTGTTGCTATCAATGATTTGACAGATGCAAAAACACTTGCTCATTTGTTAAAATACGACTCTGTCCATGGTGTCTTACCTTATGAAGTGAAAGCTGAAGGAAATGAAATTCATGTAAATGGAAAGAAAATCATCATCACAGCATTCCGAAATCCGGAAGAAATTCCTTGGGCAAAAATGGGTGTAGAAATTGTTCTTGAATCTACAGGATTGTTTTTAACGAAAGAATTAGCTTCGAAACACTTTAATGGGGGTGTAGAAAAAGTTATTTTAAGTGCTCCTGCAAAAAGTTCTGATATAAAAACTGTTGTTTTAGGCGTTAATGATGATTTGTTAACCGCAGAAGACACCATTATTTCAAATGCATCTTGTACCACAAATTCAGCTGCTCCATTAGTGTATGTTATGAAGGAATTATGTGATATTAAAAGTGCTTATATCACCACTGTTCACTCATACACAAGTGATCAACGTTTACATGATTCTCCACACCATGATTTACGTCGGGCTAGAGCTGCAGCAGAATCCATTGTTCCAACAACAACAGGAGCAGCAAAAGCATTAACGGCTATTTTTCCAGAATTAGAAAATCATATTGGAGGTTGTGGAATTCGTGTTCCTGTCCCAGATGGTTCTTTAACTGATTTAACATTAGTTGTTGACAAAGCTCCAACTGTAGAAGAAATTAATAAGGCATTCAAAAAAGCATCAGAAACTTCATTGAAAGGAATTTTGTCCTATATCGAAGATCCAATTGTTTCTAGAGATGTTATTGGTAATCCATATAGTTGTGTATTTGATTCACTTCTTACAAGTATAATAGGAGGGAACATGATAAAAATCGTAGCGTGGTACGATAATGAAGCAGGATATTCAAATCGTTTAGTCGATCTTGTGAGAAAACTTTAATAAAATTAAGTCAATTAAGTAAACCAGTATTTCGAAAGGTAATTATTTGTTAATCAAATAGTTATTTCAATTCGTTTTAAGTTAAGAAGGAAAATAATAATTGTTATTTGTAATATTTTAATTAAAAATGTAACCTTTTTTTAATAGTTCTGGTAAAAGAGTCAAACAAAATGCAAAAAGTTATGTATTTTACTCAACCAGTTATGATAAACAACTCTATAAGTATGGCGAAGTATCAATTAAATCTTCACCAAGAATTAGGTTCAAATAGTACGCTTTCTATCTTTGAAGTGGCGAAGTTAATGGATGTTTTAAGAGTAGGTGAAAGTGTGAAAGAAAACAATACCCGGCCCATATTCTTCAATTTCTCAATCAACTAGTAAGTTACATAAGTAAATTCTTTAATTTTCTTTAATTAACTTTTGTAATTTATTGCATTTGCAAAATGTATATTATTTATATACTTTTGTAAACATGGAAATTCAAGAGCGATTAAAGATGATTATGAAGATGCACAATCTCAATGCATCTCAATTTGCTGACACCATAGAAGTTCAGCGTTCAAGTATTTCCCATGTTCTCAGTGGTAGAAACAAACCTAGTTTAGATTTTATCGAAAAGATTCTCAACCATTTTCCTCGTGTAAATGCTGATTGGTTAATTACTGGTATTGCAAAATCAACTAGTACAGATAAAGTAGAAGAGGAGCAATCCAATGCTCAAACATTATTTACCGAACAACCGAAAATTAAAACTGAAGAAGTTGTAAATGTTATAGAAACAAAAGTGAAAGAAGATAAAATTCTGAAAAAAGTCATGCTTTTATATACGGATGGTACTTTTGAAACTTACCAAGCTAGTGAGCAATAACGCCAGAAGCAACTAATTCATCGTTTTTATAAAAAGCAGCAAATTGTCCTGGTGTAATTCCACGTTGCAATTTAGAAAATAGTACGTAATAGCCACTATTTTTTCTTACAAGCTGTGCTTTTTGAGACGCTTGTCTATATCTGATTTTAACCTCAAAATCAATAGCTTTACCCAGTTCGAATTGAAGTGAAGGATTAATTAAATGAAAATCTGATTCTTCAATTTTCAATGCCCAACGATTTAGTCCCAAATGATCGTCGCCTTGGCCAGAAAAAACAATATTATTTGTTGTGTCAATTTCCAAAACAAAAGAGGGCAGAGGTCTTCCGCCAATATGTAATCCTTTCCTTTGTCCAACTGTATAAAAATGTGCGCCTTGATGCTCTGTAACTTTTAGTCCTTCACTTTCTTCAAAATGAAAAGGAACACTCAATCTTTCTATATTTTCAATTGCTGGCTGAATAGAATGATAATTTAAAAGTTGTTTGTTATTATTTTGTATTTCAATAACATTACCTTGCTTTATTTCAAGTGATTGTTGAAGAAAAGTAGGGAGTGCGATTTTACCTACAAAACAAAGTCCTTGCGAATCTTTTTTATCTGCTGTAACTAAGTCATTCTCTTTTGCAATCGCTCTAACTTCAGATTTTTGTAGCTCCCCAATAGGAAATAAAGCTTTACTAAGTTGCGCTTGATTGAGTTGACAAAGGAAATAGCTTTGATCTTTATTTTTATCTAGCCCAGTAAGTAATCCAAAAGAACCGTCTTTGTACTCAGTTTTTCGACAATAATGTCCTGTAGCAACAAAATCAGCTCCTAGCTCCTGAGCGGCTTTTAAAAACACATCGAATTTGATCTCACGATTACATAACACATCTGGATTTGGCGTTCTACCTTGTTTGTATTCAGCAAACATATAATCAACGATACGGTTTTTATATTCTTCTGAAAGATCTATAACTTGAAAAGGGATTCCAAGTTGCTGAGCTATTAAAAGCGCATCGTTTGAGTCGTCAATCCATGGACAGTCGTTAGAAATAGTTACGGATTCATCATGCCAGTTTTTCATGAACATTCCAATAACTTCATAGCCTTGTTGTTGGAGTAGGTATGCTGCAACACTCGAATCTACACCTCCAGAAAGTCCAACAACTACGCGTTTCATATCGATTTTTTTTATACTGGCACAAAGTTAGGTAACTTCGATGAATATCACAATAACAAAATATTTCTGTGAATTTATTTGTTGTGACCATGTATTACAAAAGTAAATCTTATAGAAATAGCTTATTTACAAATGTAAAATAAATGTTTTGAAAAGAAATTAACTTTTGTAAACTCTATTATAATGAGCTATTATAGAGATTATGAAAAATAAATTAAGTATATTTATACTATGAGAAACTGCCTTTTAATACTTGTTTTTTTGTGTTTCAATCATTTTGTGTTGGGACAAGAATGTTCATCTATCGAGGTTAAAGGGAGTGTTGTTGACACAACAAAGGCACAGCCTTTTTACAATGTTGTTATTGTTAATCGCTCTACAGGCGTAGGGGTGTTTGGTTCTCCTGATGGAACTTTTGATTTTAAAGCCAAGGAAGGAGATGAAATTACTTTATCTGTAACAGGTTATAAAATTAGTAGCTTTGTTGTGATGGGTTACAATTGTAAACAATTTAAAACGATAGTACTTTCTTTGGTTACTTATCAATCTAAAGAAGTAATTGTTAAACCATTGAAAACATTAGAGGAGCTTAAAAAAGAACGTCAAGAATTAGCACTTAAAGAAACAAGAACGGTTAAAGGTATAGACGTAATGGTAAGTCCAATTTCAGCTTTATATGAACGGTTCAGTAAAATAGGTAAATCAAAGACACTTGCAGCTAAATTGGAGCATCAAGATGATATAAATAATGTTTTACAAGAGTTACTTCGTCTTTACGTTTCATATGATGTTGTAGATTTAGATGAAGCGGAGTTTGTTGATTTTATTCAGTTTCTAAATATATCGGAAGATTTCCTCAAATCGGCAAGTGATTACCAACTTATTCTCTTTATTAAAGATAAGTTAGAGCACTACAAAAGCTTGAATGATTACTATTATCAAAAGAAGGATAAATAGCTATTTTTTACAAATGTAAACAAATGCCGGAGGGATGTTTAAAGGGGTGAAAAGTATCGATTGACTTTTATAAACCGATTTTAAATTTTTACGTTGGTGTAATGAATATTGAAATTGAATATATTCTCCTTCTGGTTTTAACGCTTCATAAGAATTATTGATAATGTTATTTCTAATCTCTGAAGGAATAGCTGTTAGAGGCAAGGAGGAAATAATATAGTCTGCTTTTGGAAGGTCAAACTCTTTTAAGTATTCGGTAATCTTTTCTGCTGAATCGTGAATAATTTTAAATCGTTTGTCTGTAATCGACTCACTTAATTTAGCTACAAAATGGTCATTTAATTCAAATGCTAGTAAAATGCAGTCTTCGTGCATAGATTCTAGTATTTTTCTAGTGAAAACACCTGTTCCTGGACCTAATTCTATAAGTAGTCTTGCTTTGTTAAAATCGATAGACCCCAACATTTTGCGCATTAGAAAAGGCGAGCTAGGACTAACTGCTCCAACCATTTTTCTATGTTTGAAAAATGTTCTGAAAAAACTTATACTTCCTTTTGCCATGTTTGTTCTTGGGTTAAGATGAGTTGACCTTTATTTAAGATACCAATGGGTTTTCCGGTTAACTCTTTCCCCAAAAATGGTGTGTTATATGATTTTGACAATAATATATCTTTATCTACAAGCCATTTTTCATTCGGTAGAAATAAGGTTAGGTCGGCTTTTGAACCTTCTTCAATCGATTCTGCATTCATTTCAGCTACTTTTCTTGGTCCAGAAGTTAATCTTTCGATAACTAATTCTAAATCAAATTCAGGAGCTTGGGAAAGTGATGCAAATAAGGTTTGTAATGTGATATTTCCAAAAGATGCATGATCAAACTCAAGGTCTTTCTCTTCTTTGTCTTGCGCACGATGATCTGAAACAATACAATCAATTGTTCCGTCTTTTAATCCTTTCCAGAGAGCTTTTCTGTCATTTTCTCTACGATAGGGAGGCAATACTTTGAAATTGGAATCAAATCCTTTAACAGCGTCTTCTGTGAAAATAAGATGATTCGCGTGTACGTCTGCAGTAACATTTAATCCACGTTTTTTGGCTGTACGAATAAGTTCAACGCTTTCTGCGGTTGATATTCCTGTAAAATGTATAGATCCATCTGTATATTCAACTAGGCGTAAATCCCGTTCTAGTTGAACAATTTCTGCAATACTTGGCAATGCTTTTAGTCCAGTAATCGTACTTACGTGTCCTTCGTTTATCATTCCATGCCCTGCTAAATCTTTATCATTTGGAAATGAAATAATTTTTCCACCAAAATTTTGACTGTAAAGCAAGGCTCTAAACATAATTCCAGAATTAACGGAATGTGTATCATCAGAGAAAAAACGAGCACCTGATTTGAACATATCGTACATTTCTGCCAGATTTTCTCCTTTTAAATCGTGAGAAATTGCTCCAATTGGATGAACTTGAACAGCTGAAGTTTCTGTTTTGCGAAGTAAATATTCAACTTGAGCTTTATTGCTAACTGGAGGAGTGGTTGATGGTAAGATAGCAACATGCGTAAATCCACCTGCTTCTGCGGCTTGTAAACCACTGCTTATATCTTCCTTATGTTCTTCTCCTGGATCAGAAAAATGTGCCTTTAAATCAAACCAACCTTGAGAGACGTGAAGTCCTTTTGCGTCGATTTTCATATCTGATTTCTCCGATATAGTTTTATCTATTTTCGTTATAACACCATTTTCTACAAAAATATCGACTATTTTTTGATGATGCTTCGAGCTTGCATCTACGATTTTGGCTTGTTGAATATGTATTTTCATCTTAAAGCTTAAATACTTTTAATAAAATCATTTCTGTGAGGAAAAAGATAATCCCCAAAATTAATAGAATTCTCCAAAGTTTGTTTGAATTGTTAAAATCTATTGTGTTGATTTCTTCAGTTTGTTCTATTTGTTTTGAAATAACATTGTTAAATCCTTGTTTTTTAAATAGTTGATTGATTTCGTCAGAAGTGTAGTAATCTGTATTGGATTCTAAACGTCCGTAATTAAATGCTATCTCTGCAAGTGCTTTGTTGTTTTGTGTAATGGAGAAAATTCCTTGGTTCAATAAACGTTCATTCTGAAAACCATTGAAATGAAGCTCAACTGTATTTTGATTCACTTGCTGTTGTGGAATAAAGCTACCTTCTTTTAAGCTAATTTCTAAGGGTTTTTCTCCTGTTGATTTTTGATTTATCCTATAGTTACTAGATTCTCCTAAAACAAGATAGAGTGGATTCAAGCTAGATGATGTTTCTGCAATTCTCAAAAAGAGCGTACTAAATAAGTCGCTTTGAAGTAAGTTGGAGTTATTCGGACCTAAATCGCTATTAAACAAAAAGATGTTTTTGCCTTTTTGCGAACTCATACAAAGAAAAGGAGAGTTATCAGCGTATGAAATCAAGGGAAGAAAACGTGCTTTTGAATACGAATTTAATACTGTATTTCGATTCACAGGAATGCGTATTTCATTTACTTTTTGCTCAAAAACTCCGCTAAAGAAAGGGGCTTCTTGATGAATTTTCCTAAGGTTTTGTGTTGAATTTTCAGTCTTTTTAAGCAACGGCATCTTCAGTTTTAAAAGCAACTCGTTCCAACTGTTTATATCACAATCTTCAGAAGGAACAAGAGCAAGGTTGCCACCAGATTCTGAGTAATTTATAAGTTGCTGTGCTAATCCAAATTCAATGGTTTTCACTTGATTAACAACAATCAATTGCTGTCCTTTGATATTATCAAAATTGAGTTGTTTTTTATGTTGAGAAATTACTTGGTAAAATGGATCTAGTTGATAGACTAATTCTACGTTGTTCGTTGCATTTTCTCCTTCGATCAATCCTATTGTTTGGAAAGGTTTTACATTAAAAACAGCATACATTTCGTTGTCAAATGAAATAGAATTTTCTTCTTCCAAACTGACTTTTATTGGATGATTCCCTGGTTCTGGAGTTAGGTAATTCATCGTTACAATTCCTTTGTTATTTTCATCAAAAACGACAGATTGATTTTGATCTATATTATCAATTGATACTTTAACTTTAGATTGTTTAATAATTGATTTAGAATTATTTGAAATCTTTATATTGATTTCCATTTTTTGATTTGGTTTGCGTATAGGAGAACTAAACCAAATAGAATCTACACTTAAATTTTCTTTATTTTGAGGAGTTAATAGTATTGGAAAAATGTTTTCTTCCATAGAATTTATTGAAGTAATATCCCAAGTCGCTTTTTGTCCGTCAGAAATCCAAATAAACTGACCTTTTTTATCATTTTCAGTTAAAATACTTTTTTGTAAACTAGCTACATCACTCAATTTTCTACTTTCATTGGAAAATCCTAATTGATCAATAAAATCTAAGGCATCAGCTTGTGAGTGAATTTGTTGTTCTTCTGGAGAGAAGTCATTGCTCAGAATAATGTATTTTGTTGTAGGTCGATTCTTATGAATCAATGCTTGAGCAAGTTGTTTTGCTTGACTTAGTAATTCTCCTTCAACGCCCATTGCTTGCATACTGAAAGAGTTATCAATATAAATAGCAGAAATGGTATCTTCTGAACTTTCTTTTTTATTGGAAGGGAAATAAGGCTGCGCAAAAGCAAATACAAGGCATGAAAAGGCGAGGAGACGCATTAACAGAATAAGTAATTGCTTAATCTTTCGCGTTGATTTCGAACTTGTGTCAACTTGCTTTAGGAATTGTACACTGGAGAAATAAAATGTTTTGAATTTTCTTAAATGAAATAAATGTAGAATTATTGGTATTAGTAATACCACAAAAGCAAAGAGGAAATAGGGGTATAAAAATTTCATTCGGACAAATATACTGAATTATTCAGCATGTGAATAGATTAGGGATTTTTGTTGAAAAAAAATCCCACTTCTCTAAAACTAGAAAAGTGGGATGTATTACTTAGTTAAAAGAGTAAGATTAATACCCTTCTTTCACCATTTTTTTAGTGTCAATAATTCGTCCATCAGCTACGAGTGTGTATGTGTAAACGCCTGAACTCAAGTCTTGTCCGAAAACATTTAATTGACCTGCTCCACGTTCTGTAATGTCGACTACTTTCATTAATCTACCCGATAAGTTGTAGAAATGAATTTGCGCTTTCTGAACGGATGCTGGAATAGAATAACTAATAATCGTTGATTCTGCAAAAGGATTTGGTACATTTTGGTCGAGTACAATATTTTCGTTGTCATTCAAATCAACGCGAATTAAACTACGCAATTGTTGTTGAGCATCATTATTGTTGGTTTGAATCATACTTTGGTTCAGTTGACACAACAAAGGCAATAAATTACCCAAACAATTCTCTAATTGCGTTAAACGATTGTTAAGGTCGTTGATAATAGCATCTTGTTGACTATTTTTAGCAACAAGAGAATCAATTTGAGCTTGCAAACTATCATTTTGAGCAGTTGTTGGCGCATTATTCGCTAAAAGTGAATCAATTTTTGCTTGTTGCTCTTGATGACCTTTAATCAAGATAGAAATAAATGCATTATAATTCAATGATTTATAATCTACTGCCTGAATAGCAATATTTCCAGATGTATCTACCATTGCTGGTTTATGTTGATTAGAAATAAGCTCTGGCAAAATAGGCTCAACATCTTGAGCAATTAATCCATATTGTTTTTGAGAACTAAAATTCATTCCAAAAGCATTCGTTGTATCAAAAAAGAATGTTTTTGGTTTTAATTGTTTCAAAATACTATCTGCCATAATAGTTGATAATGTATCAATATTTGTTTTAAATTGTTGATCTGAAGTTGTCAAAGCAAACCCTGTTCCATTGGATGGACCATTAATAAATACATCTCCATCAAAGAAACCAGCATAAGAACCCCCTGCAGATACATTAAGATTAATACTTCTACCATAAATAGCAACTGGAATAGTAGCAGGTAACATTGGGTTACTGTTATTACCTACTTTTGCAGCAACAGCTATATTAAGTGATGTTGGCGAAGGAGTAATTTCAAAAGTTCCTGCTATATTTCGAGTATT
>Ga0164242_10000219_pt1 | contig 71301 bp, 58 predicted proteins | sample OricomgcompostMG_FD_108783 | JGI IMG/M metagenome (GOLD analysis project Ga0164242, IMG submission 108783) | Miracle-Growth compost microbial communities from Emeryville, California, USA - Original compost - Miracle growth compost (MG) ... | reverse complement strand
CGCCCGACCTACGGCGGCAAAGGCAGCGACCAAGACCACTGCCAAGGCCGGCCAGGCCAAGGCGGGGGCGAAGCCGGCTGCGTCGACCAGACCGGCCGCGAAGAAGGCTGCCCCGCCGCGGGCAGCGAAGCCGGCCGCGGCGGCAACGGTCGCCAAGAAGCCCGCGCCGGCCAAGCCAGCCGCGAAGCGGGCCGCGGCGAAGAAGCCCGCGCCGGCCAAACCGGTCGCCAAGAAGGCTGCCTCGGCCAAGCCGGCGGCGAAGCAGGCTTCGCCGACCAAGAAGGCGGTCACGAAGAAGCCGGCCCCGCCGAAGCCGGCGGCGAAGCAGCCCGCGGTAGCCAAGCCGACGGCCAAGCAGGCTTCGCCGACCAAGAAGGCGGCTGCCGTGAAGGCAGTCGCCAAGAAGTCGGCGCCGGCCAAGCCGGCCACGAAGAAGTCCCCCCCGACCAAGGCGGCCGTGAAGTCGGCGCCGCCCACCAAGGTCGCCGCCAAGAAGGCCCCCCCGGTGAAGGCCGCGCCCGCGAAGGCCCCGGCGAAAGCCGCCGTCGCGGTGAAGACGCCGGCGAAGGCAGCCGGGGGCAAGGCGGCCAAGGCCGCTGCGGCGCCGCCGGTCGAGGTCGGGCCCGAGGTCCCCGCCGAGCCCGCCCCGCCGACGCGCGCCGAGCTGATCGCCGCGGCTGCCGCCAAGCCGGGTGCGCGGAGCGCGACACCTGACGCCCCCGCGGCGAAGCCCGGGGCCACGGTGCTGCCGGGCGAGCGGCCGTGGCAGAAGCCGGAGCTGGCCAAGATCCGGGGTGAGCTCGAGGCGCAGGTCAAGGAGCTGCGCGGCGAGATCACCGATGCCGAGGAGTCGTGGGCCGCGCTGCAGCGTGACAGCGGTGAGGGCGCGGGCGACGATCAGGCGGACGCCGGGACCAAGACCTTCGAGCGGGAGCACGAGCTGTCGCTCGCGGCAAACAGCCGCGACCTGCTTTCCCAGGTCGAGCGGGCGCTGCAGCGGATCGCGGACGGGTCCTACCCGATCTGCGAGAGCTGCGGGAACCCGATCGGGAAGGCCCGGCTCCAGGCGTTCCCCCGTGCCACCCTGTGCGTGTCATGCAAGCAGCGCGAGGAGCGGCGGTAGACAGCCCGGCTCCGGTTCCGCCCGCCACCCGGACCCGCACCCGGCTGCTCGCCGGGATCGCGGTCGCGGTCCTCGTCGTGGACGTCGTGACCAAGCTGATCGCCGTGGCAAAGCTTGCCGACCGCGATCGCGTCACGCTGATCCCGCATGTTCTGTGGCTCACGTTCACGCGCAACGCCGGGGCCGCATTCAGTCTCGGGACCGGGGCGACGGTCGTCTTCAGCGCCGTCGCGGTCGGGGTGGTGATCGTGATCGTGCGGACGGCGCGCTCGCTCGCCTCCACTGGCTGGGCCGTGGTGCTCGGCCTGCTGTTGGGCGGCGCGCTCGGGAATCTCAGCGATCGCCTCTTCCGTTCCCCGGGCCCGCTGCGGGGGCACGTCATCGACTGGATCGAGCTGCCGCACTGGCCGATCTTCAACCTGGCTGACTCCGCGATCGTGATCGGCGGCGTGCTTGCCGTCCTGCTCTCGCTGCGTGGGGTCGAGCTGAGCGGGTCGCACTCGGATGAGCACGGTCATGAGTGAGGTGACGGCCAGCCGCCGGTTGCCGCTGCCGGAGGGGCTCGACGGCTCGCGCGTGGACGCCGCGGTGTCGCGCCTGTTCGGCTTGTCGCGCACCGCGGCCGCGGACCTGGTCACCAAGGGCGCCGTCCTGCTCGAGGGCAGGACACCGGCCAAGTCGGACCGGGTCAGCGCCGGGGACTGGATAGAGGTCACGCTGCCGGCGCCGCCGGCCCCGGTCACCACCGTTCCCACCCTGGTCGACGGGCTTCGGGTCGTCCATGACGACGACGACATCGTCGTGGTGGACAAGCCGGTCGGCGTCGCGGCACATCCCAGCCCGGGCTGGACCGGCCCGACAGTGACCGGCGGACTGGCCGCCGCGGGCTACCGGATCGCCACCTCCGGTGCCGCTGAACGGCAGGGCGTCGTCCATCGCCTCGACGTCGGGACGACCGGGTTGATGGTGGTGGCCAAAAGCGAGCGTGCGTACTCGGTGCTCAAGGATGCCTTCCGCAATCGCACCGTCGACAAGCGCTACCTCGCCCTGGTGCAGGGCCACCCGGACCCGAGCCGTGGCACGGTCGATGCCCCGATCGCGCGCCATCCGACCCACGACTACCGCTGGGCGGTCGTGTCGGGTGGCCGGCCGAGCGTGACGCACTACGAGACGATCGAGGCGTTCCGGGCCGCGAGCCTGTTGGAGATCCGGCTCGAGACCGGGCGCACCCACCAGATCCGAGTCCACATGGCCGCGCTGCGGCATCCGTGCGTCGGCGATCTGACGTACGGCGCGGACCCGACGCTCGCCGCGCGGCTGCGGCTGGACCGGCAGTGGCTGCACGCGGCGAAGCTCGGATTCGACCATCCGGCCGACGGCACGCCGGTGCGATTCGCAAGCGAACCGCCCGCGGATCTCGCCCGCGCCCTCGAGCGGTTGGCCGAACCGTCGTGAGCACCGGCGGTGCCGGCTCCGGACGGCGGGCCGGGTGGCGGAGGTGAGGGAGGACCGGGCCGGGGTGCTGGCGGGCCTCGACGACCGGGCGCTACCGGCTGTCGCGAAAGCGCTGCGCGGAGTTGCGCGGGCCGTCCGCTCGGTCGCCGGTCCCGACGGGCTGGTAGGCCGTCGAGTGGCGCCTTGGATCCGGCGGGAGCCGGTGATCGCCATCGCGATGGCCTGCGTGGCGTTCGCCGCGATCCTGATCGCGGTGACCGGGGGAGACGAGAAGGGGTCCGTGCGCCCGCCGAGCGACGTCGGTCCGCGGCTGGTGGCCGGAGCGCCACTGGGGCCGGTGACCGGTGCGACCGTCTCGTCCTACGAGTCGCAGGCCTCGCAACGCCGCGCGGCTCTCAACCGACTCGCCGGCTCCCAGCAGCTCAACGCGGTGGTCGACCTCAACAGCTACCTCAGCGCGCAGGCGATCGACGCGATGCTCGCGAACACCCCGGGAATCCGGGTGCTGCGCGGGTTCGCGCGGGTGCCGCCGCCGCAGCGAGCGGGCGTGCATGTCCTGCTCACCTCGGCAGACACCGGCCTGTCGACGGCGCTCACCGTGGCACAGCAGGCCGCTGGGGAGGTGGCGCTGCACTACGAGCGGCTGCTCAGCAAGTCGATCACGAGCCCGTCGACCGACCTGCAGACCAAGGTGGCCGCCGGCGCGGCGCGAGCCGCTGCGGCTCGGATCGATGCGAACGGGCTCGGCCCCACCTGTGGGTGCGTGTTCTCCCTCGTCGTCGCCGGGCCAGTCGCGCAGCTCGAGCAGCTGTCGCATCAGGCCGCCGTACGGATCCTCGATCCCGCCCCGGTCGGCGCGACGTTGGACTCGTTGATGATCGTGCCGCTCGAGCCGCAGGTCACCGAGACGGTCAAGCCGCTGGCGTTCGCCGGCGAGTGACGGGTCGTCAGTTGAACGGTGTGACGACCAGCGATCGAAGTGTCGCGGAGTGCGTGCCGTGCTTCGGCGCCTTGCCGTGGTTGAGCCAGAGGTCGATGTAGAGGTACATGTTCTGGTCGGTCGGTGAGCTGGCTCCGTGGTAGGTCCACCGGGTGAGCAGCGGCGAGTGCGGCGTGCTGCCGACCCGGGTCTGGAACTTGACCGTGCCGGCGCCGGCCGACGGCGGATACCAGGTGAACTGCTGGAACAGCGGGGTGTAGGACGGCTTCACGTGGTAGGCGTGCGCGTGATGCGGGTGGTTGTACGGCTGCACCGCGAACTGTGCGTTGTTGGGCGCCTTGAGGTACCGCGGGAAGCGCGAGTTCTCGATGTCGATCTCGTTGGTGTACGTCTTGGTGCCGGGCCGGTAGACGAACATCCCGAACACCGTCTGGTCGGCGAACCTGCCGGTCGCGGTGTCGTTGACCAGCCGGTACCGGCCGTAGCTGACGGTGCTGAGCGAGCGGAGCTCGACCGAACGCCACACGCCGTCGATCTTCACGATTCGCAGGTGCAGCCGACCGCGGCCGTCGATCCAGATCGCCCGGGTCGAGTTGGTCAGCTTGACGTGCTCCGGCCCGTTGGAGGCGTTCGAGTAGACCAGCCACGGCCGACCTGACCAGCTGATCAGCCGGAGCACCGAGTCGCCCCTGGCCCCCGGGCCCGCCATGAGGTGGGAGGAGCCGGTGGCCTCGCCGCGGTAGATGGCCGTGGCGTTGGGGTAGAGCAGCGCCGCGATCCCGCCCCCGGAGCCTTGCTGGGGGGCGCCGATTGCCGCTGGCGAGGTGGCCAGGACGGCGATGGCCGCGGCGATGCCCAGACCGGCGAGCGCGCGCGCCGAAGTGACGCGAAAGCGGCTGGGCATGGCGACGATTCTACGGGCGCGTGACCTGAGAATCCGGTGAACGAGGGTAGTGCTCGGGTGATGTCACCCGCCCAGCGGCTTCACGGTCAGGCTGCGGACCACGGCGGAGTGCAGTCCCGTGGTCGGGGTCTTGTTCTGGTTCATCCACAGGACGACGAACAGCTGCATGTTCTGCGGGCTCGGGACGCTGTAGCCCGTGTAGTCCCACTCGTCGAGCAGCGGCGCTCTCGGGACCGAACCGACCCGGGTCTCGTAATGAACTCGTCCCGGCCCGCCGTAGGTCTCGCCCGGCATCCAGGTGAACTGCTGCAGCAGCGGGTGGTACGTCGGCAGGATCTGGTAGGAGTGCAGGTTCCCCTTCACGCCGTACGGCTGGACGACGAACTGGGCGTTGTGTGGCGCCGGCAGCAGGTGGGGGAACCGCGAGTCTTCGACGTCGACCTCGCTGGTCTGCTTCCTGGCGCCAGGGCGGTAGACGAACATGCTCAGGACGGCCCACCGGTCGAGATCCGCGGTCGCCGTGTCGACGATCCAGCGGTAGGTGCCGTACGTCGGCCGGTTGAGTGCGCGCAGCTCGACCCCGCGCCACTTGCCGCCGATCTTCGTGACCTTCATGTGCAGGTAGCCGCGGTCGTCGACGTACACCGCCTCGTCCGCGTTGGTGGTCGGCGTCTGGCTGGGACCGCAGTCGTCGCAGTTCGGGTAGACGTACCAGGTGATCCCGGACCACTTGATCAACCGCTGCTTCTCGGACCCGTGAGCCGCGGGCGCAGCGCTGGTCACGGACGTCCCGTTGCCGGTGGAGGAGGCCGACGGGGCGGCGATGATCGCGGTGGCGCCGAGTGCCAGAACACCGGCATTGATCAGCCCGGTGATGCCCAGCAGGGTGCGCGACGAGCTCGCGTGGGATCGTCGGGGCATGGCATCGACTGTACGTAGGAAGGTGACCGGCTGGGATGCGAAGCGACGCGCCGAGCCGACACGCCGACCGCCGTCTTGGCCGCGTGTTAGAACGACTGGATGGATTCCGTGGGCGGTGAGCAGTTCGTCCACCTCCACGTTCACAGCGAGTACTCGATGCTCGACGGTGCCGCCCGAGTCAACGAGCTGTTCGCCGAGGCCGCGCGCATGGAGATGCCCGCGCTCGCGATGACCGACCACGGCAACGTGTTCGGCGCCTACGAGTTCTGGAAGAAGGGCAAGGCCGCCGGGGTCAAGCCGATCATCGGCATGGAGGCCTACATCACGCCCGGCACCTCTCGTTTCGAGCGGACGCGGGTGCGCTGGGCCGAAGGTGGCGAGGACGACGTCTCCGGCGGCGGTGCCTTCACGCACATGACGCTGCTCGCGGAGACCACGGAGGGGATGCACAACCTCTTCCGGCTCGCCAGCCGTTCCAGCCTTGAGGGCTACTTCTACAAGCCGCGTGCCGATCGCGAGCTGATCAACGAGTACGCGAAGGGCGTCATCGCCACCACCGGCTGTCCGTCCGGTGAGATCCAGACGAAGCTGCGGATCGGCGACTACCAGGGCGCCAAGCGCGTTGCCGGCGAGCTGCAGGACATCTTCGGGCGTGAGTCCTTCTTCTGCGAGCTGATGAACCACGGGCTCGACATCGAGACCCGCGTCCACCAGGACCTGTTCCGGCTGGCGCAGGAGCTCAACATCCCGACGATCGCCACCAACGACTTGCATTACACGTTCGCCAAGGACGCGGAGGCACACGAGGTCCTGCTGTGCGTGCAGTCCGGCAAGACGATGGCCGACCCGAACCGCTTCAAGTTCGACGCCAAGGACTTCTACCTGAAGTCACCGCAGGAGATGCGCGCGGTCTGGCGCGAGATGCCGGAGGCCTGCGACAACACCCTGCTGATCGCGCAGCGCTGCGAGGTGGAGTTCGAAGAGGGCGCCGAGCTGATGCCGCGGTTCGACGTACCTGTGGGGGAGACTGAGGACTCCTGGCTGCGCGCCGAGGTGCACCGCGGCTTGGATCGACGGTTCCAGGGGCGCGAGGTGCCCACGGAGTACCGCGAGCGCGCCGACTTCGAGCTCGGCGTGATCATCCAGATGGGCTTCCCCGGCTACTTCCTCGTCGTCGCCGACCTCTGCAGCCACGCCCGCGACTCCGGCATCCGCGTCGGACCGGGACGTGGCTCCGCTGCAGGGTCACTCGTCGCCTGGGCGCTGCGGATCACCGAGCTCGACCCGATCATGCACGGACTGCTGTTCGAGCGGTTCCTCAACCCTGAGCGCATCTCGATGCCGGACATCGACCTGGACTTCGACGAGCGCCGGCGCGGCGACATGATCCGCTACGCCACCGAGAAGTACGGCGAGGACCGGGTCAGCCAGATCATCACGTACTCGACGATCAAGGCGAAGGCCGCGGTCAAGGACGCCGCCCGCGTACTCGGCTACCCGTACGGCATCGGCGACAAGATCACCAAGACGATGCCCGCGCCCGTCATGGGCAAGGATCTGCCGCTGGCTGCGATCTTCGACCCGGCTCATGAGCGCTACAACGAAGGCAAGGAGTTCCGCGCTCTCTACGACACCGAGCACGACGTGAAGAAGGTCGTCGACACCGCTCGCGGGCTCGAGGGCCTGCGTCGTCAGTGGGGGGTCCACGCCGCCGGCGTGATCCTGTCCCGCTACCCGCTGCTCGACGTCATCCCGATCCAGCGCCGTGAGCAGGACGGCGCGATCATCACGCAGTTCGACATGGGCGCGTGCGAGTCGCTCGGCCTGCTGAAGATGGACTTCCTCGGGCTGCGCAACCTCACCGTCCTCGACGACGCGCTGCGCCACATCCAGACCAACCGAGGCGAGACGCTCGACCTCGAGACGATGCCGCTCGACCGGCCCGAGGCGTATGCGCTGCTCTGTCGCGGCGACACGATCGGCGTCTTCCAGTTCGAGGGCGGGCCGATGCGCTCGCTGATCCGGGCGCTCCAGCCGTCGGCGTTCGAGGACATCTCCGCCCTCAACGCGCTCTACCGACCCGGTCCGATGGGGATGGGCAGCCACCTCGCGTACGTCGAGCGCAAGCACGGGCGGCAGAAGATCGAGCCGATCCATCCCGAGTTCGCGGAGTCGCTCCACGACCTGCTGGCCGAGACGTACGGCGTGATCGTCTACCAGGAGCAGGTGATGGCGATCGCGCAGCGGGTCGCCGGCTACTCGCTCGCGCAAGCGGACTCGTTGCGCCGCGCCATGGGCAAGAAGAAGAAGGAGATCCTCGACAAGGAGAAGGTCCCCTTCAGCGATGGCATGAAGGCCAACGGCTACAGCCAAGGCGCGATCGACAAGCTCTGGGACACGTTGCTCCCGTTCGCCGACTACGCGTTCAACAAGTCGCACGCCGCCGGCTACGGCCTCGTGTCGTACTGGACGGCGTTCCTCAAGGAGCGCTACCCGGCCGAGTACATGGCCGCACTGCTCACGTCGGTGCGCGACGACAAGGACAAGAGCGCGCTCTACCTGCACGAGTGCCGGCGAATGGGCATCAAGGTGCTGCCGCCTGACGTCAACTCCTCGGACGCCGACTTCGCGCCGGTGGGCACCGACATCCGCTACGGCCTGGCCGGCATCCGCAACGTCGGGAGCAACGTCGTCGCCTCGATCTGCGAGACCCGCCGCAGCAAGGGCGCGTTCGCCGACTTCGCCGACTTCCTGATCAAGGTCGAGCCGGTCGTCTGCAACAAGAAGACGATCGAGTCGCTCATCAAGGCGGGTGCCTTCGACTCGCTCGGACACACCCGGCAGGGCCTGCTGCGCATCCACGCAGAGGCGATCGACGCCTGCATGGACACCAAGCGCAACGAGGCGATCGGCCAATTCGACCTGTTCAGCACGGACGGGGACACCGGCGAGGCGGAGCCGTCGCTCGGCCTGAACCTCACGATCCCGGTCAGCGAGTGGGAGAAGTCGACGCTGCTCGCCTACGAGCGCGAGATGCTCGGGCTCTACGTCTCCGACCATCCCCTGTTCGGGCTCGAGCACGTGCTCGCCGCGGCGGTCGACTGCCCGATCTCGGCGCTCGCCGGGGAGGACAAGCCCGACGGCGCGGTGCTCAACGTCGGTGGCATCTTGTCGTCGATCACCCGGAAGATGACGAAGAACGGGGACTCCTGGGCGCAGGTGGTGCTCGAGGATCTCGAGGGCGCGGTCGAGGTACTGCTCTTCCCGCGGACCTACGAGCAGTACGGCATCCATCTCGCCGAGGACGCGGTCGTGCTCATCAAGGGGAAGCTCGACAAGCGCGAGGACACCCCACGGTTCATCGGGATAGAGGTCTCGGCGCCCGACATCAGTCAGGGCCCCCGCGGACCGGTGGTCATCACCATTCCGACCAACCGATGCACGCAGCTGGTTGTCGACCGCCTCAAGGAAGTACTCGCGGCACATCCAGGGCCGACCGACGTACACCTCGCATTGACCACGGCCGCCCGAACGACGGTGACGCGGATCGGCGACGGCTACCGAGTCGCCCCGACGCCGGCGCTGATGGCGGATCTGAAGCAGCTGCTAGGCCCCAACTGCGTTTCCTGATCGCGGCGGCCGAGGGCACCGCCGGCGGCGTTCTCCCTCGCTTGCGGGCCTCAGCCCGCGGCGCTCAGTGCGGCCTTGCCGGCGGCACCCTCGCCTCGCCGCGATAGCCAGATGCAACCTTCTGGAATGCAACGGTTCGCAATGGTTAGTGATCTACCGTGACGGTTGATGGCTGCTAAGCGGTTGTTGATCGTGTCGGCGTCGATGGGCGCCGGACACGACGCGGCTGCAGCCGCATTGGCCGCGCAAGCCAACGCAGACGGCGTCGAGGCCCGCATCGTCGACCTGCTGTCGATGCCGAAGCTGCATCAAGGCGATGCGTTGCGCGCCTTCTACCACGGCATGATCGCGGTCGCGCCCGGCCTCTACGACTGGGCGATGCGCACCTGGCTCGTGCATCCGGGACTGTTCGAGTTCATCACCCGCAACGGTGGTCGAAGCAGCGAGGAGCCGTTGCTGAGCGTCGTCCGGGAGTTCCGGGCCGACGCCGTGGTCGCGGTGTACAACCTCGCGGCACAGGTGCTCGGCCGGCTGCGCAGCGAGGGACGGCTGACGATTCCCGCCGCCACGTACGTCACGGATCCCGGCGCTCACCCGTACTGGGTCTGGCCCGGTGTCGACCTGCACCTCGCACCGATGGCGGACACCGCGGCCGGGCTGGAGGACATGGGTGCGGAGGTGGTGAAGCCGGTCGCTCCGCTGATCGCCGCGAAGTACCTCGAGGCGGTCGACCGGGCCGATGCGCGCCGGCGCTGGCACCTGGCCGACGACGCCAGGGTGGTGCTCGTCAACGGCGGCAGCTGGGGCGTCGGTGAGGTCGTCGCAGCGGCCCGCCGGCTCACCGGGGCCGCGGACGTCGTCCAGGTGCTGACCGGACGCTCGCCACGCCTCGCAAGCCGGCTTGCCGGCATCGAGAAGGTGCGCGCGGTGCCGTGGACGTCCGACGTGATCGGTCTGCTCACGGCGGCCGACGTCGTCGTCGACAACGCCGGCGGCACGACGTGCTGGGAGGCGCTGGCAGTCGGCAAGCCGGTCGTGGTCTACCGCCCGATCGCCGGGCACGGCCGGATCAACGCAGTGGCGCTCGAACATGCGGGCCTCGCGACGTCGGCGATGACCGACGCGGACCTGATCGATGCGGTGCGCCGAGCCGAGCCGCCACGCGCGGCGCGCGAGGTGTTCGCGGGCGCCCGCGCCTCCGACGTGATCGGAACCCTTTGGTAGCCCCGGCGGTGACTGCTGTCAGCGCGGTCCTCGGCGCCGCCGCCGCTGCGCAGATCGTGCCGGCCGGGACCTGGCTACCGGGACTGCGCTCGGTGCTCACCCCGTCGCTGTGCGGGCCCATGCCCGCGGACCGGGTCGCGCTCACCTTCGATGACGGGCCACATCCCGAAGGCACCATCGCGGTGCTCGACGAGCTGGACCAGCTCGGCTGGCACGCAACGTTCTTCGTCGTCGGGTCACAGGTACGGCGCTATCCCGACGTGGTCGCCGAGACGCTGCGTCGCGGTCACGCGGTCGAGCTGCACGGCGACGATCATCGCTACACGATCGCCCGCACGCCCTGGGGGATCGCCGAGGACCTGAAGCGCGGCCGCGACACGGTGGCGGAGGCCACCGGCCGCGCACCGCAGTGGTGGCGCCCGGCGTACGGCGTGATGTCGGGCCCGTCCTATCTCGCCGCCCGGCGGGTCGGGCTGCGCCCGGTGCTGTGGTCGGCGTGGGGACGCGACTGGCGGGCGGCGGCAACGCCGGAATCAATCGTGCGCGATCTCGAGGCCGGGCGTCCTGCGGGCGGAACGCTGCTGCTGCACGACTCCGACGAGATGAGCGACCCGGGCTCCTGGCGGACGACCGTCGCGGCGCTGCCGCTGCTGGCGGAACGCCTCGCCGAGCGGCGCCTCACGGTGGCGCGCTTCGGCGGCCCGCCCACGTGAGCTCCCGGCGCTGAGCGACACTGGACGGGTGGAGCAGCGCGCGGCATATCTCGTCCGCGGCCTGTCCAAGACCTACCGGGGCGCCACGAGCCGGGCAAACGACGGCATCGACCTCGAGGTGCCGTCGGGGGAGATCTTCGGGGTCCTCGGCCCCAACGGCGCCGGCAAGACCACGCTGGTACGGCAGCTGGTCGGCCTCGTGCGACCGGATCAGGGCGAGATCTCACTGCTCGGTCATGACGTCATCGCCGAGCCTCGGGTGGCGCCGCGACTCGTCGCGTATCTCGCCCAGGAAGAACCCGCGCTCGCCGAGCTCGACGTCCGCCGGGCCATCGAGACAACCGGCCGGTTGCGAGGGCTGTCGCGACGTGAGGCCGGTGCCGCCACGAAGGACCTTCTCGACGAGCTCGGGCTGGGTGGGCTCGCCGACCGGCCGCTGACCCGGCTTTCCGGCGGACAGCGGCGACTCGCCTGCGTCGCGAGCGCGCTGGTCGCGGATCGGCCGGTGCTGATCCTCGACGAGCCGACGACCGGTCTCGACCCGGTCGCTCGCCACGCGGTCTGGTCCGCGATCGGACGTCGGCGCGCGGAGTACGGGACGACTGTCCTCCTGGTGACGCACAACGTGCTCGAGGCCGAGACCGTTCTCGATCGAGTTGCCGTCATCGACCGTGGCCGGGTGATCGCGTGCGACACCCCCGGCCGGTTGAAAGCCGCCGTCGACGACTCGGTGCGCATCGTCCTCGTCTGGCACCACGAGCCGCCGTACGACGACTCGATGGTGGAGACCCTGGCGCGCGCTGCGATCGTCGAGGGCAGGCGCTGGAGTGTGCGGCTCGAGCGGAGCCGGGTCCGCGACGTTCTGGATCGCCTCACGCAGGCGCCGCTCTTCGACGCGTTGGAGGACTACACCGTGTCCACCCCGAGTCTCGAAGACGTCTATCTGAGCCTCGGTGGCACGCGGCCCGACATGGACAAGCAGTGAAGACAGCCGCGCGCGAAGGGCGCGCCGTCGCTGTCGAGCCCGGCCCGGTCGTGTCGCTGGGTGCCGGGATCTCAGCGGTTGCCGCCGGCCAGCTGGCGCGGGTTCGCGTGGCGCGCGGTCCGTTGATGATCGTCGCGACGGTGCAGTCGCTCGGACTCGTCATCCTGCTTCGCGGGATCGTGCATCAACGCGACACGGCGACCGCGGCAGCGGTCGTGGCGGGCGCGACGATCCTCGTCGTCGGGTTCGTTGCACTGAACCTGCTCGCGCAGCGACTCGGCGCCCTCAAGGCGAACCATGCGTTGGACTACTACGCGGCGCTGCCGGTGTCGCCCGCCGCGGTCGTCCTGGGCACGGCCGCGTCGTACGCCACCTTCACGCTGCCAGGGGTCCTCGTCACCGCCGTCGTCGGCGATCTCGTCTACGACCTGCCGATGGCTCGGCTGTGGTTCTTGCTGCCCGCCGCCGCGACTGCCGCGCTCGCTCTGGCGGGCGTCGGGGCGCTGCTCGGCCTGCTGCTGCCTCGCCCGGAGCTCGCCACCATCGCCGGTCAGCTCGGCATGACCGTCGTGCTGTTCCTCGGTCTGATCCCGGTCGGTCACCTGCCTGAGGTGATCCGTGGGCTGCGGCTGGCGGTGCCCGGCATGCTGAGTGTCGATGCGCTGGTCGACGGCCTGCGCCACGGCTCCACGCACTGGCTGGATGCCTTCGTGCGTCTCGCGGCGGCCGCGGCGTACGGCGCGGCCGCGCTCGCCGCGGCCGGCGCCGCGCTGCGGCGGGCGGTGGACCGATGACCGACACCCGGGTCTGGCATCCGACCGACGTCTATCCGATGGCCGCCGACCGCGTCAGCTGGCGCTTGGAGGCGCGTAACGCGCTCCTCGTCACGACCTACTTGGCGCTGTTCGGCTCCGTGGTCGGGATCATCTGGCACGCGTTCGCGCCGCGGGTCGACATCCTTCCGCTTGCCGTCCGTGGCTCCCAGGGCGCGATGAAGCCGCTGATCGGGGCCGACGTGTGGCTCGGCGGGCTCGGCCTCGCGGCTGCGGTCGTCTGCGTGCTCACCCTCGCCGTCGTCCATCGGGACGCGATGGAGGGCCCGGGTGCGACTGTCGGGCTGGCCGTGGGCGGCATCCTCGGGATGCTCGTCGCCGCCAGGGTGGGTCACCTGCTGGGTCGCCACGATCTCTACGACACGTTGCGCACGATCTATCCGCACCCCACGGCCGCCGTCGACCACCAGCTCCACGCCTACGTGCGCACCTGGGACCTCGGCGTGCGTGCCCAGGGCGTCTTGCTCGCGTGGCCGCTTGCCGCTGTCCTGCTCAACGGGATCGTCGTCGCGTTCCGACGGCCAAATCAGGCGCCTCCCGGCAGTTGGTCCGCCTACCCTGGCTCCTCGTGATCTCCCGGGTCGATCTGCGTGGCCGCGACTGCGACCCGCGCGAGCTGCCGCGGGCACGGCTCGACGTCGAAGCCGCGGTCGGCGCCGTCCGTCCGATCGTCGACGCGATTCGTGAGCGTGGCCGAGCTGCCGTCGTCGAGCTCACCGAGAAGTTCGACGGGGTTCGTCTGGACGAGCTGCGGGTTCCTGCGGCGGCACTGACCGAGGCGCTGGACACCCTCGACCCGGCGGTTCGTGCCGCCCTTGAAGAGGCGATCGAGCGGGCACGCCGGGTGCACCGGGCGCAGCTGCGCGCTGACGAGGTCGTCGATGTGGCGCCCGGTGCCGTCGTCACCGAGAGATGGGTGCCGGTCGGCCGCGTCGGGCTCTACGTGCCTGGCGGGCTGGTCGCGTACCCGTCGAGTGTCGTCATGAACGTCGTACCCGCGCAGATCGCCGGGGTGCGGTCGCTCGCCGTCGCGTCGCCGCCGAAGAAGGAGTTCGGCGGTCGGCCCAACCCGGCCGTGCTCGCCGCCTGCGCGCTGCTCGGGGTGGACGAGGTCTACGCGGTCGGCGGGGCGCAGGCGATCGCAATGTTCGCCTACGGGGTCGAGGGCGTGGCCCCCGTGGATCTCGTGACCGGGCCGGGCAACGTCTACGTCGCGGCCGCCAAACGGTGCGTGCGCGGCGTTGTCGGCATCGACGCAGAGGCCGGACCGACCGAGATCGGGATCCTCGCCGACGACAGCGCCGAGGCGGACTACGTCGCCGCGGACCTCGTGGCGCAGGCCGAGCACGACGAGCTCGCCGCTTGTCTGCTCGTCACGCCGAGCGAAGAGCTGCTGGACGCCGTCGATGTCGCTCTGGCGAAGCGGGTCGGTGAGACGCGCCACCGCGAACGGGTCGAGACCGCACTCGCCGGACAGTCGGCGTACGTTCTGGTCGACGACCTGGCGCAGGGCCTGAAGGTCGTCGACACGTGGGGTGCCGAGCACCTCGAGGTCATCACCCGCGACGCAAGCCAGGTCGCGGCGAAGGTGCGCAACGCGGGCGCGATCTTCGTCGGGCCGTGGTCACCCGTCTCGCTGGGCGACTATCTCGCCGGCTCGAACCACGTGCTGCCGACAGGCGGCACCGCGCGACACACCTCGGGACTGTCGGTGCAGTCGTTCCTGCGCGGCATCCACGTCATCGACTACAGCCGCGACGCGCTTGCCGCGGTGGGTGACCACATCGCCGCACTCGGCGGCGCCGAGGACCTTGCCGCGCACGTCGAAGCCGTGGCTACCCGGCTCCGATGAGTCCCGCTGACCAGTGGGGCGATCTCCCGCTACGCGACGACCTGCGCGCGCTGACGGCGTACGGCGCTCCGCAGCTCGACGTCGCGGTGCGGTTGAACACCAACGAGAACCCGTACCCGCCGCCGCCCGCGTTGGTTGATGACCTTCGCGACTCGGTCGCGGGTGCGGCCGGGTCGATGAACCGCTATCCGGATCGCGACGCGATCGAGCTGCGAGCGGCCCTGGCCGGCTATCTCGGTCACGGGCTCGCGCTCGACCAGGTCTGGGCGGCAAACGGGTCCAACGAGGTGCTGCAGCAGCTGCTGCAGGCGTTCGGCGGGGCGGGGCGAACCGCACTCGGGTTCGTTCCGTCGTACTCGATGCACCAGCTGATCGCGCTCGCGACCGGCACCGGCTGGATCGGCTCCCAGCGCGCCGGCGACTTCACGCTCGACCCCGGCTACGCCGTTGCGGAGATCGAGAAGCACACGCCGTCGATCGTCTTCCTGTGCTCGCCCAACAACCCGACCGGCACGGCGATGGATCCGGCTGTTGTCGAGGCCGTCCTCGGGGTCGCGCCTGGCATGGTCGTGGTCGACGAGGCGTACGCCGAGTTCTCCCACCAGCCGTCGCTGCTTCCCTTGCTGGCCGATCATCCGCGGCTGGTCATCACGCGGACCATGTCGAAGGCGTTCGGGTTCGCGGGGGCACGGCTCGGCTACCTCGCGGCGTCGGCCCGTGTGGTCGAGGCGTTGATGCTGGTGCGGCTGCCTTACCACCTGTCCGTGCTCACGCAGGCGGCGGCGCTCGCCGCGCTGCGTCACGCCGACGAGACGTTGGCGCAGGTTGCCACGCTGCGGGCTGACCGCGACTCGCTGGTCACCTCACTTCGCGCGCGGGGCTACGACGTCGTCGACTCCGACGCCAACTTCGTCCTGTTCGGCGGTCTTGCCGACGAGAAGGCGGTCTGGCAGGGCTTGTTGGATCACGGGATCCTGATCCGCGACGTCGGGCTGCCGGGGTGGCTGCGGGTGTCGGTCGGCACGACGCAGGAGTGCGAAGCATTCCTCGACGCCCTCGACCGCGTCGTCGCCAGCGGCACGCGATAAGTGCAGGCCACCGAGCGCCGCGTCCGCGATACTGGTTGCGTGTCCAGAACCGCGAAGGTCGAGCGTTCCACGAAGGAGTCGCAGGTCTCGGTGTCGCTCGACATCGACGGGACCGGCGTGTCCGACATCTCCACGGGCGTGCCCTTCTACGACCACATGCTGGCCCAGCTCGCGAAGCACGGTGGCATCGACCTGACGGTGAAGACGGTCGGCGATCTCGACGTCGACGCGCACCACACAGTCGAGGACACCGCCATCGCGCTCGGCCAGGCCTTGCGCGAGGCGCTCGGGGACAAGGTGGGAGTGCGTCGCTTCGCCGACGCCTACGTGCCACTGGACGAGGCGCTGGCGCACGCCGTTGTCGACCTGTCGGGCCGCCCGTACCTGGTGCACGACGAGCCGCAGCTGGTCGAGCTGATCGGCACCTACGACACGACGTTGACCCGGCACATCTGGGAGTCGCTCGTGTCGAGCGCCCAGATCTGCCTGCACGTCCGCGTGCTCGGCGGCCGCAACGCGCATCACATCGTCGAGGCTCAGTTCAAGGCCGTCGCGCGTGCCCTGCGTGACGCGATGTCGCTCGACCCGCGGTCGGTGGGTGTGCCGTCGACCAAGGGTGTCCTCTAGCTGATGTCCGCCAAACCTTCCGTGGTCGTGGTCGACCACGGCTCGGGCAACCTGCGCTCGGCTGAGCGGGCCCTCGCGAGGGTGGGTGCCGACGTCACGGTGAGCAGCGACGGGTCAGTGGCGTACGACGCCGCGGGCGTCGTACTTCCGGGTGTCGGCGCCTTCGCGGCCTGCATGTCAGGCGTTCGCCGTGTCAGCGCCGACTCGCTTGTGCGCGATCGGCTCAAAGCCGCCCGTCCGGTGCTCGGAATCTGCGTCGGCATGCAGGTGCTGTACGACGCGGGCGAGGAGCACGGCATCCGCACCGACGGGATCGGCGTGCTGCCGGGCGAGGTGACCCGCATCGACGCCCCGATCCTCCCGCACATGGGGTGGAACACGGTCGAGCCCGCCGCGGATTCGATGTTGTTCGCGGGCGTGGCCGGCGCGCGCTTCTACTTCGTGCACTCCTACGGGGTGCGACCCGGTGGGTCGGCAGGCGAGACCGTCACCGTTCATGGCGAACCGTTTGTCGCTGCTGTCGAGGCCGGTGTGCTGTCGGCTACGCAGTTTCACCCCGAGAAGTCCGGTGACGCCGGCCTGACCCTCCTCGAGAACTGGTTGAAGACGCTGTGACCGACCGACGACTTGTCCTGTTGCCTGCTGTAGACGTCGCGGACGGTCAGGCGGTCCGGCTCGTGCAGGGCGAGGCCGGGTCGGAGACGTCGTACGGCGCTCCGCTCGACGCCGCGCTCGCCTGGCAGGAGGGCGGCGCGGAATGGGTGCATCTCGTCGACCTCGACGCCGCGTTCGGCCGCGGGTCGAACCGCGACCTGATCGCGGAGGTCGTCGGGCGGCTCGACGTCGCGGTGGAGCTGTCGGGTGGCATCCGCGACGACGCGTCGCTCGAGGCCGCCCTCGCGACCGGGTGCGCGCGCGTCAACATCGGCACGGCCGCACTCGAGCAGCCCGATTGGGTGCGCTCGGCGATCGCGAGGCACGGCGACCGGATCGCGGTGGGCCTCGACGTGCGGGGCACGACGCTGTCGGCGCGTGGCTGGACGCAGGACGGCGGCGAGCTGTTCGATGTCCTCAAGCGCCTCGACGACGACGGTTGTGCCCGCTACGTCGTCACCGACGTGCGTCGCGACGGCACCCTGACGGGCCCCAACCTCGACCTGTTGCGCGACGTCTGCGCTGCGACGGACGGGCCGGTCATCGCCAGCGGCGGGGTGAGCAGCCTCGACGACCTCCAAGCGATCGCTGGGCTGGTCGGCGTGGGCGTGGAGGGCGCGATCGTCGGCAAGGCGCTGTACGCGGGCGCGTTCACGCTGCCCGAGGCGTTGGCTGCGGTGCGCTGATGTCAGTGGCCGTTCGCGTCATCCCTTGCCTGGACGTCGATGCCGGCCGGGTGGTCAAGGGCATCAACTTCCGTGAGCTGCGCGACGCCGGCGATCCGGTTGAGCTGGCGGCGACGTACGACAAGGAAGGCGCCGACGAGCTCGTCTTTCTCGACATCACTGCTTCGAGTGGCAACCGTGAGACGACGTACGACGTGGTCCGCCGCACTGCCGAGCAGGTGTTCATCCCGCTGACCGTCGGCGGGGGCGTGCGGTCGGTAGATGACGTGGACCGGCTGCTGCGGGCGGGCGCGGACAAGGTCGGGGTGAACACCGCGGGCATTGCGCGCCCCGAGCTGCTGCGTGAGATCTCGCAGCGGTTCGGGAGCCAGGTGCTCGTGCTGTCGGTCGACGCGCGGCGGGTGTCCGGGTCGACCGTCACCGCGAGCGGCTACGAGGTCACGACGCACGGCGGTCGGGAGGGGACCGGGATCGATGCCGTCGAGTGGGCCACTCGCGGCGAGCAGCTGGGAGTGGGGGAGATCCTGCTCAACTCGATGGACCGTGACGGCACGACGGCGGGCTTCGACGTCGAGATGATCGAGGCCGTGCGCGACGTCGTCGCAGTCCCGGTGATCGCGTCAGGCGGCGCCGGCCAGGTCGAGGACTTCGCGCCCGCCGTCGAAGCGGGTGCGGACGCCGTACTCGCTGCGAGCGTCTTCCACTTCGGCACCCTGCGGATCGGTCAGGTCAAGACCGCCCTCGATGCGGCCGGCTACGAGATCCGCTCCTGAAGCGATGGCCCATTGCTATGAGCGGGGGAAACTGAGTGGAACGCACCCGGCACAATGGATCCCATGTCCGGTCCAGTCCGTCCGTCCTCGCTCGACCCCGAGATCGCCGCGCGCTTGAAGCGCGACGACCACGGGCTGATCGCCGCGGTGGCCCAGCAGTGGGACACCGGCGAGGTGCTGATGGTGGGCTGGATGGACGACGAGGCGTTGCACCGCACCCTGACCACCGGCCGCTGCACCTACTGGAGCCGCAGCCGCCAGGAGTACTGGGTAAAGGGCGACACGTCCGGCCACCAGCAGTGGGTGAAGTCGGTGGCACTCGACTGCGACGCCGACACCGTGCTGGTGTCGGTCGACCAAGTGGGTGCCGCCTGTCACACCGGTGATCGCCGCTGCTTCGACGCCGACGTGCTCGACGCTGTCGTCGGCGAACCTCCGACATGAGCGGCTCGGGGGCGCCGGACGGCATCGACCGTCCGGACCGTGAGAGCTTCCTCGAGGCGTTCGGCCGTGACCGGGTGGTCCCCGTCGTACGACGTGTGCTCGCCGACGCCGAAACGCCGATCAGCGCCTACCGGAAGCTGGCCGGCGGGCGCCCGGGAACGTTCCTGCTCGAGTCAGCCGAGCACGGGGGCATGTGGGCCAGGTACTCGTTCGTCGGAGTGCGCTCGGCGGCCACGTTGTCCGAGCGCGACGGCAAAGCAGTGTGGACCGGCATCGGTCCCGACGATCATCCGGAGGATCCCCTCGCGGCGTTGCACGACGCCGCGGCTCGGCTGCATACGGCGCGCGACCCGGAGCTCCCGCCCCTGACGTGCGGACTGGTCGGCTACCTCGGCTACGACGCGGTTCGTCGGATGGAGCGGCTTCCGGTCATCGCCGAGGATGACATCGCGATGCCGGAGCTGCATTTCCTGCTCGCGACCGACGTGGCCGTTCTCGACCATCGCGACGGATCGATCCTGCTCGTCGCGAACGTCATCCACGGGCTGACCCCGGGGGCGGACGCCGACCCCGGGGCGGCGTACGACGACGCCGTGGCCCGGCTGGACTCGATGGTTGCGGACCTTTCCAAACCGAGCGAGTCGTCGGTGGCGACCCTCGCGCGGGGCACCGTGCCGCCGTACGAGGAGCGGTCGACGCGGGATGACTACATGGCGGCGGTGGAGGCGGCGAAGGAGCACATCCGCGCCGGCGACTGTTTCCAGATCGTGGTCTCACAGCGGTTCGAGACCAAGACGAACGCGGACCCGCTCGACGTCTACCGGGCACTGCGGACCTCGAACCCGTCGCCGTACATGTATCTGCTGCGGTTCGGCGACCTCGACGTGGTCGGCTCGTCGCCGGAAGCGCTGGTCAAGGTCGAGGGCACCCGGGCACTGATGCACCCAATCGCCGGCACGCGTCCACGCGGCGCGACCCCGGAAGCGGACACCGCCCTCGCCGCGGAGCTGCTGTCCGACCCCAAGGAACGGGCCGAGCACGTGATGCTCGTCGACCTCGGTCGCAACGATCTCGGCCGTATCGCGACGGCGGGGTCCGTCGAGGTCGTCGATCTCATGACGGTCGAGCGGTTCTCCCACGTGATGCATCTCGTCTCGACCGTGGTGTGCGAGGTTGCGCCGAGCGTCAGCTCGCTCGACGTGCTGTGCGCGTGCTTCCCCGCCGGGACGTTGTCCGGTGCGCCCAAGGTTCGCGCGATGGAGGTCATCGAGGCGCTCGAGCCGACCCGCCGCGGCCTGTACGGCGGAGTCGTCGGCTACGTCGATGTCGCCGGGGATCTCGACACCGCAGTCGCGATCCGCACCGTCGTGATGCGCGACGGGCACGCGTACGTGCAAGCCGGTGCTGGGATCGTGGCCGACTCCGATCCCTCCTTGGAGGACACCGAGTCACGAAACAAGGCAGCCGCCGTGCTGGCCGCGCTCGCTTCGGCGGAGGCGCTGCGTCCGGCTGAAGGCTAGAGCCGGATGCGCAGCCTCATGACCGCGCTCGGCGCGCTGCTGCTCGGCGGTGTCTTGGTGCTGGTCGCGAGCGGACGGGTGTGGTCGACGGCGACGGTCAACGTTCCGGGCGCACCGGCCTCGCCCATCTCCGTGACGGGGCACGCTGTCGAGCCGTCGTTGCCGGCCCTGGGCATCGCGCTGCTCGCGCTTGTCGCGGCGGTGATAGCCGCGAAGGGCAGGCTGCGCCGCGCGGTCGGCGTGGTGGTCGTGGTCGTCGCCGGGATCGCGCTAGGCGTGTCTATCGCCGGCCGTTCGTCGGTCTCCTCGGCGCTGACCTCGCACGAGATCGGCGGGCTCGGCGTACCGGCACACGGGACCGCCAACGGCTGGTGGATCGTCGCTGCAGTCGGCGGTCTCATCGCGGTGGTTGCCGGGCTGGCGGTTGCGGTGCGTGGCGGCCGATGGGCAGCCATGGGGCGCAAGTACGAGGCGCCGCGCCCGGTGCCGGCCAGTGATCCCGCCGACAGCGCGTGGGAAGCGCTCGACCGGGGAGAGGACCCCACGACATGACGCCCAACGTCGCCCTCTACCCTGACCGAATGTCGGTCCTTGACGACATCGTGCGCGGGGTTCGCGAGGATCTTGCCGAGCGCGAGTCGGCGCTCCCGCTCGACGCTGTGAAGGATCTCGCGGCCAAGGCCCCGGCGCCACGTGACGCGATCGCCGCGCTGTCCGGCGAGGGCGTGGCCGTCATCGCCGAGGTCAAGCGTTCCAGTCCGAGCGCCGGGGATCTCGCGGCGATCGGGGACCCTGCCGCACTTGCGAAGGAGTACGCCGCGGGCGGTGCGTCCGTGATCTCGGTGCTCACCGAGAAGAGGCGCTTCAACGGCTCGCTCGCGGACCTGGACGCGGTTCGTGCCGAAGTCGAGATCCCGGTGCTGCGCAAAGACTTCATCGTCACGCCGTACCAAGTGTGGGAGGCGCGCGCGCACGGCGCCGACCTCGTGCTGCTGATCGTCGCGGCGCTCGAGCAGCAGGTGCTGGTCAGTTTGCGGGAGCGCATCGAGAGCCTTGGCATGACGGCTCTCGTCGAGGTGCACGACGAGACCGAGGCGATCCGCGCGCTTGATGCGGGTGCCCGGGTGATCGGCGTCAACAACCGCAACCTCCGCACCCTCCAGGTCGACCGCGAGACCTTCCTTCAGGTCGCGCCGGTGATCCCGTCGTCGGTGCTGCGCGTCGCGGAGAGCGGGATTCGCGGTCCGCACGACCTGCTTGCCGCTGCCGCCGCCGGCGCTGACGCGGTGCTCGTGGGCGAGGGGCTGGTGAAGGCCGACGTTCCGCGGCAGGCGGTCGCGGACCTGGTTGCCGCCGGCGTGCATCCTTCCTGCCGTCACCCCGCGTGATGTCCAGCACTGTCGAGTGGATCGAGGGCCGGTTCGGCCCGTACGGCGGGCGCTACGTCCCCGAAGCGCTGATCGCGGCGTTGGACGAGCTCGCGGTGATGTACGCCGAGGTGCGCGACGATCCTCAGTTCCAGTCCGACTTCAACACGCTGCTCCGCGACTACGCCGGTCGTCCTTCCCTGCTCTACGACGCGGCTCGTTTCTCGGAGGCGGTCGGCGCTCGCGTGCTGTTGAAGCGTGAGGATCTCAACCACACCGGCGCTCACAAGATCAACAACGTGCTTGGTCAGGCGCTGCTCACCAAGCGGATGGGCAAGCCGCGGGTCATCGCTGAGACGGGCGCGGGTCAGCACGGCGTCGCGACGGCGACTGCGGCCGCGCTGTTCGGGCTCGAGTGCACCGTCTACATGGGCGAGGTCGACACCGAACGTCAGGCGCTCAACGTCGCCCGGATGAAGCTGCTCGGTGCCGAGGTCATCCCGGTGAAGAGCGGGTCGCGCACCCTCAAGGACGCGTTGAACGAGGCGTTCCGGGACTGGGTGACCAACGTCGACTCCACGCACTACGTGATCGGCACGGTCGCGGGACCGGCGCCGTTTCCGACGATGGTGCGTGACTTCGCCGCCGTGATCGGCATCGAAGCGCGAGCCCAGTGCCTCGACAAGCTGGGCCGGCTGCCCGACGCGGTGTTGGCGTGCGTCGGTGGCGGGTCGAACGCGATCGGCATCTTTCACGCCTTCGTTCCTGACGAGCAGGTGGCGTTGTACGGGTTCGAAGCGGGCGGTGAGGGCTTCGAGACGGGCAAGCACGCCGCGACGCTCACGGGCGGTTCGCCGGGCGTCCTGCACGGAGCGCACTCCTACGTTCTGCAGGACGAGGACGGCCAGACGCGCGAGTCGCACTCGATCTCGGCCGGTCTCGACTATCCCGGTGTCGGACCCGAGCACGCCTGGTTGAAGGACACCGGCCGCGCGACGTACGAGCCGGTCGACGACGACGACGCCATGGAGGCCTTCCGTCTGCTGTGCCGCACCGAGGGGATCATCCCGGCGATCGAGAGTGCGCACGCTCTCGCCGGCGCGCAAGTTGTGGCGCGACGGCTCGGCTCCGATGCGGTGTTGCTCGTGAACCTGTCGGGTCGCGGTGACAAGGACATGTCGACCGCCGCGGAATGGTTCGGCCTGGTATGACGAGCTCGGGGGAGGCGTTCGCTAGGGCGCGCGCCGAGAATCGGGCTGCGTTCATCGGCTACCTGCCGGCCGGGTTCCCGTCCTACGACGGCGCGATCGAGGGACTGCGCGCGTTGGTGGACGGCGGGGTGGACCTGATCGAGCTCGGGCTGCCCTACAGCGATCCGGTGATCGACGGCGTGACGATCCAGGCCGCGACCGAGCTCGCGCTGCGCAACGGCACGCGGATCGCCGATGTGCTGCGTACCGCGGAGGCGACCGTTGCGATGGGAGTTCCGGTCGTCGTCATGAGCTATTGGAACCCGGTGCTGGCCTACGGCGTCGAGCGGTTCGCGACCGACCTTCGATCGGCCGGCGCAACCGGGCTGATCACCCCGGACCTGATTCCCGATGAGGCCGGTGAGTGGCTCGACGTGTCCGACGGGCTGGGTCTCGACCGCATCTTCCTCGTCGCGCCGTCGTCCACGCCGCCCCGCATCGCGAGCACCGTCGAGGCATGCCGCGGGTGGGTCTACGCCGCGTCGACGATGGGCGTGACCGGTGCTCGTGACCAGACGTCGGCTGCGGCGCCGGCGCTTGTGAAGCGGGTCCGGGAAGCCACCCAGCTCCCGATCGGGGTCGGCCTCGGAGTCTCGAGTCGTGAGCAGGCCGCGGAGGTCGCGTCGTACGCCGACGGCGTGATCGTCGGGTCAGCGCTCGTGCGCTGCCTGCTCGACGCCCCGGACGCGAAGTCCGGCACGGTGGCAGTGGGCGCGCTTGCCGCCGAGCTAGCCGCGGGTGTCCGCGCCGGCCGCTGACCTTGTCCGTCCCGCGCCAGGGCAATGGGAGAGTCGGACAAGTAACCTGCCCGACGTGTTGCCCGGTCACATCCCGAGCCCTTCTCGGGGCGTGGTGCATCTCGGCTCGCTTCCGATTCGCGCCTACGCGTTGTGCATCATCGCCGGGGTCATCGCAGCCGTGTACATCGCCGACCGCCGGCTGGTGGCACGCGGCGGACGCAAGGGCGCGGTCGCGGACGTGGCGACATGGGCGATTCCGTTCGGCCTGATCGGGGCGCGGCTCTATCACCTGGCGACCAACCCCGAGCTCTACTGGGGCGGACCGGGGCGGTCCGGCACGCTCGGTGCGCTGAAGATCTGGGACGGCGGACTCGGTATCTGGGGGGCGGTCCTGTTCGGCGCCCTTGGGGCGTGGATCGGATGCAAGCGTCACAACGTCAGCTTCGCGATGTTCGCTGATGCCCTGGCGCCCGGCTTGCCGATCGCCCAGGCGATCGGTCGCTGGGGCAACTGGTTCAACCAGGAGCTCTACGGGCGGCCGACGTCGCTCCCGTGGGGTTTGCACATCGACGTGTCGCACCGGGTGGCGGGGCACCTCGGCGATGCGTACTACCAGCCGACGTTCCTCTACGAGTCGCTGTGGGACGTGGGGGTCGCGATGGTCGTCATCTGGCTGGATCGCCGTCACCACTTCACCCGTGGGCGTGCGTTCGCGTTGTACGTGATGCTCTATACCGCCGGACGCGGATGGGTCGAGTCACTGCGGATCGATGACGCGCACAGGTTCTTCGGGTTGCGCCTCAACGACTGGGTCAGTGTGATCGTCTTCGTCGCCGCTGCTGTGTACTTCGTGCGGATGGGTCGCGAGAGGGAGGTCGAGGAGTGAAGGAGTCGATGCCGGCTGTCGCCTCGAAGTCCCACTCGGAGATTCACCACACGCATCGCGACGTCAGCGGCGGTCAGCTGCGTCCTGCGGTCTTCGGCGCGATGGACGGGTTGGTGTCGAACGCCGCGCTGGTCGCCGGGGTCGCCGGTGCCCGCACCTCGACGCACGACATCATTCTGACCGGCTTGGCGGGGCTGCTCGCCGGCTCCTTCTCGATGGCGGTCGGTGAGTGGACGTCGGTGCACTCGCAGACGCAGCTGGTGCAGTCGGAGATCGACAAGGAGCGCGAGGAGATCGAACGCAGCCCGGCCGCCGAGGAACGCGAGCTCGCCGGCCTGTTCCGCCGCCGCGGCCTGCCGCGCGACCTCGCGGAGCGGGTGGCGCGTGAGGTCTCGAAGGACCCCGACGAGGCGTGGCGGGTCCACGTCCGCGAGGAGCTGGGAGTCGATCCCGACGAGCAGCCTTCGGCCTGGGTCGCCGGGGGCCTGTCCTTCGTCACCTTCGCAGTCGGTGCCTTCGTTCCGCTGCTGCCGTATCTGTGCGGTGCTCACTCGCTGATCTGGTCGGTCGCTCTCGGGGCGTTGATGCTCCTGCTGATGGGAGGCGCGGTGGCACGCTTCACTCAGCGTCCGGTTGTGCTCGGCGCCATCCGCCAGCTGCTGCTCGGGGCGGCGACGGTCGCGGTGGTCTTCGGGGTGGGTCACGCGGTTGGCGCGAGCGTCTCGGGGTAGGACTCCCAGGACGTGACGGTTCTGTGACAACGCGAATATCCCCTTGGTCGGGGCACGTAACGCTGAGGTAACCTGATTGGCGCAGGGCCGACGCCGTCCCGCACCCACATTTCCGCCCTCTCGCCGCACCCCGGCGAGCGTGCGCCGTGTGATGACTTCGGAGGACGGGTCTCGCTATGTCTGCTGTGCCGATGGTTCGCGGCTCTGAGCCGCAAGGGAGCCGCCCGCGAGTCGGCTCGGCGGGTGGACGTGCGACTAGTCGGTCGCCGTTCTGGTCTGCTGCGCAGCCCGCCAAGCAGGGTCTCTACGACCCGGCGTGCGAGCACGACGCGTGCGGCGTGGCGTTCGTCGCCGACATGCACGGCCGTCGCAGCCACGCGATCGTCGACGACGCGTTGACGGCACTTCACAATCTCGATCACCGTGGCGCCTCGGGCGCCGAGGTCAACACCGGTGACGGCGCCGGAATCCTCGTCCAGGTCCCAGACACCTTCTTGCGCGCCGTGACCGGCTTCGAGCTCCCCGCGGCCGGCGGCTACGCCGTGGGTATGGCGTTCCTGCCCGATGACGACGAGGGGGAACGCAAGGCTGTCGATGCCATCGAGCGGATCGCCCGCGAGGAGGACCTCAAAGTCCTGGGCTGGCGTGACGTGCCGACCGACGCATCACCGCTGGGTGCCACCGCGCTCTCGGTCATCCCGCGGTTCCGTCAGCTGTTCGTCGCGGCAGCGGATGGTGCGACCGGCATGGCGCTCGAGCGGCTCGCGTTCTGTGCGCGCAAGCGAATCGAGCGCGAGGTCGGGACCTATCTGCCGTCGCTGTCCTGCCGCACTCTCGTGTACAAGGGCATGCTCACCACGGATCAGCTACCGGTCGTCTTCCCGGACGTTACCGACGAGCGGTTCGAGTCGGCGATCGCGCTCGTCCACTCGCGGTTCTCCACCAACACCTTCCCGTCGTGGCCGCTGGCGCACCCGTATCGCTACATCGCGCACAACGGCGAGATCAACACCGTCATGGGCAACCGCAACTGGATGCGGGCGCGCGAAGCATTGCTGGACAGCGACCTGATCCCGGGTGACCTGTCACGGCTGTTCCCGATCGTCACCGAAGGCGGCAGCGACTCCGCGAGCTTCGACGAGGTGCTCGAGCTGCTGCACCTCGGTGGCCGCTCGCTGCCGCACGCCGTACTGATGATGATTCCGGAAGCGCATGAGAACAACGCGCTGATGGACCCCGCACGCAAGGCCTTCTACGAGTTCCACGCCTGTGTGATGGAGCCGTGGGACGGTCCGGCCTGTGTCGCGTTCACCGACGGCACAGTCGTCGGCGCGGTGCTCGATCGCAACGGGCTTCGTCCGTCGCGGTACTGGGTGACCGACGACGGGCGCGTGGTTCTCGCCTCCGAGGTCGGCGTGCTCGACATCCCCGCCGACAAGATCGTGCGCAAGGGCCGGTTGCAGCCGGGTCGCATGTTCCTGGTCGACACGACGCTGGGGCGCATCCTCGACGACGACGAGCTGAAGGACGAGCTCGCAGCGGCAGAGCCCTACCGGGAGTGGCTGCACGGCGGTCAGGTCCAGCTCGGCGACCTCGCCGACCGTGAGCACATCGTGTACTCACACGAGTCCGTCGTACGCCGGCAGCAGGCGTTCGGCTACACCGAGGAGGAGCTGCGGATCATCGTCGCGCCGATGGCGCGGTCGGGCGCCGAGGCAATCGGTTCGATGGGCACGGACACCCCGGTGGCGGCGCTGTCCGCGCGGCCACGCCTGCTCTTCGACTACTTCACGCAGCTGTTCGCGCAGGTCACCAACCCGCCACTGGACGCAATCCGTGAGGAGCTCGTCACCTCGCTGACCGCGTCGATCGGCCCAGAGGGCAACCTGCTCGAGCCGACGCCCGCCTCGTGCCGTCAGATCACGCTGCCCTTCCCGGTGCTCGACAACGATGAGCTCGCGAAGATCATCCACGTCAACGACGACGGCGACATGCCCGGCTTCTCGTCTCACGTCGTGAAGGGCCTCTACCCCGTCGCCGGTGGCGGAGAGGCGCTGCGGGTCGCGCTCGAGCGCGCCCGCCGAGAAGTCAGTGACGCGATCGCGGCCGGCTCACGCCTGATCGTGCTGTCCGACCGTGACAGTGACGCGGAGCTCGCTCCGATTCCCTCGTTGCTCCTCACCAGCGCCATTCACCACCATCTGATCCGGGAGAAGACGCGGACGAAGGTCGGCCTGCTCGTCGAGGCCGGCGACGTACGTGAGGTGCACCACGTCGCACTGCTCATCGGGTACGGCGCGGCCGCGGTCAACCCGTACCTCGCGATGGAGTCCGTCGAAGACCTGGTCCGCAGCGGGATCGTGACCGGCGTCGGCGCGGACGATGCCGTGCACAAGTACATCAAGGCCCTCGGCAAGGGGGTGCTCAAGGTCATGAGCAAGATGGGCGTTTCGACGGTGAGCTCCTACACCGGTGCGCAGATCTTCGAGGCTCTGGGCTTGAGCCAGGACCTGATCGACGACTACTTCACCGGTACGACCTCGCGGCTCGGCGGCGTCGGTCTCGACGTGATCGCGGAGGAGGTCGCGGCACGTCACCGCCACGCGTACCCGCGAGTGCCACACAAGCACCGCCGGCTGTGGATCGGCGGCGAGTACCAGTGGCGCCGCGAAGGTGAAGCGCACCTGTTCAACCCGCAGACCGTGTTCAAGCTGCAGCACGCCACGCGTAGTGGCCGTTACGAGGTGTTCAAGGAGTACACGTCGTCGGTCGACCAGCAGGCGCACAAGCTGATGACGCTGCGCGGCCTGTTCCGCTTTGCGGACGGAGTGCGCCCGCCGGTGCCGATCGAGGAAGTCGAGCCCGTCTCGGAGATCGTGAAGCGGTTCGCGACCGGAGCGATGTCCTACGGCTCCATCTCGGCGGAGGCACACGAGACGCTCGCGATCGCGATGAACCGGATCGGCGGGAAGTCCAACACCGGGGAGGGCGGGGAGGACACCGACCGGCTGCACGACCCGTCGCGGCGCAGCGCCATTAAACAGGTCGCGAGCGGACGCTTCGGCGTCACGAGCGACTACCTGACCAACGCCGCCGACATCCAGATCAAGATGGCGCAGGGCGCGAAGCCCGGTGAGGGCGGGCAGCTGCCCGGCAGCAAGGTGTACCCGTGGATCGCGAAGACGCGCGGGTCGACGCCCGGCGTCGGTCTGATCTCGCCGCCGCCGCACCACGACATCTACTCGATCGAAGACCTCAAGCAGCTCATCCACGACCTGAAGAACGCCAACCCGCAGGCCCGGGTGCACGTGAAGCTGGTCGCCGAGGTCGGTGTCGGGACGGTCGCCGCGGGCGTCTCGAAGGCGCACGCCGACGTCGTACTCATCTCGGGTCATGACGGCGGCACGGGTGCTGCACCGCTGACATCGCTCAAGCACGCCGGGTCCCCATGGGAGCTCGGACTAGCCGAGACGCAGCAGACGCTCCTGCTCAACGGGTTACGAGACCGGATCGTCGTGCAGGTCGACGGCCAGATGAAGACCGGTCGCGACGTCGTCATCGCCGCGCTGCTCGGGGCGGAGGAGTTCGGCTTCGCGACCGCGCCACTCGTGGTGTCCGGCTGCATCCTCATGCGGGTCTGCCACCTCGACACCTGCCCGGTCGGCATCGCGACGCAGAACCCGGAGCTGCGCAAGCGGTTCAGCGGCAAGCCGGAGTTCGTGGAGACGTTCTTCGAGTTCATCGCCGAGGAGGTGCGCGAGCACCTCGCGGCGCTGGGCTTCCGCTCCATCGAGGAGGCGATCGGTCACGTCGACTCGCTCGACACGACCGCGGCGATCGAGCACTGGAAGGCGTCGGGTCTCGACCTCGCTCCGATCCTGCACATGCCTGATGTCGAAGGTCCACGTCACTGCACCAGCTCGCAGGACCATGGACTCGACAAGGCGCTGGACCAGACCTTGGTGCAGCTGGCTGAGGGCGCTCTCGCGGACGCGCAGCCGGTCAAGCTCGAGCTACCGGTGCGCAACGTCAACCGCACGGTGGGCACGATCCTCGGTCACGAGGTCACGAAGCGGTACGCCGACGCGGGGCTTCCCGACGACACGATCGACGTGACGTTCACCGGATCCGCGGGCCAGTCGTTCGGCGCGTTCGTGCCGAAGGGCATCACGCTGCGGCTGGTCGGCGACTCCAACGACTATCTGGGCAAGGGGCTGTCGGGCGGTCGGATCACCCTTCGCCCGGACCCCGCCGCGCCGTTCCGCGCCGAGGAGAACGTCATCGCAGGCAACGTGATCCTCTACGGTGCGACCGGCGGTGAGGCGTTCATCCGCGGCGTCGTTGGTGAGCGGTTCTGCGTGCGCAACTCCGGCGCAGTTGCCGTGGTCGAGGGTGTGGGCGACCACGCCTGCGAGTACATGACGGGCGGCCGGGTCGTCGTACTCGGTCCGACCGGGCGAAACGTGGCAGCGGGCATGTCCGGCGGGGTCGGTTACTTCCTCGACCTCGACACCGGGCGGGTCAACGGCGAGATGGTTGACCTCGACGAGCTCACCGATGAGGACCGCGAGTTCTTGCGCGACGTCGTCGCGAGACATCAGCGGGAGACCGACTCGACCGTGGCCGCTGGTCTGCTCGCCGACTGGGACCGCGCGGTCGAACGGTTCGCGAAGGTGATGCCCCGCGACTACAAGCGCGTCCTCGCGGCTGCCACGGCCGCCGAGGAAGCCGGACAGGACGTGGACGAAGCGATCATGGCGGCGGCACATGGCTGACCCGAAGGGCTTTCTCACGACGCCGCGGGAGACGCCGAAGCGGCGTCCGGTGGATGTGCGGATCCAGGACTGGCGCGAGGTCTACGAAGACTTCCCCGAGGACCACCTGCAGAAGCAGGCCGGGCGCTGCATGGACTGCGGCATCCCGTTCTGCCATCAGGGCTGCCCGCTGGGCAACCTCATTCCCGAGTGGAACGACCTGGTCTGGCGCGACGACTGGCAAGAGGCCATGGAGCGGCTGCACGCGACGAACAACTTCCCGGAGTTCACCGGGCGGCTGTGCCCGGCGCCGTGTGAGACCGCGTGCGTGCTCGGCATCAACTCCGACCCGGTCACGATCAAGCAGGTCGAGGTCGAGATCGTCAACCGCGCATGGGACGAAGGCTGGATCAAGCCGCAGGTCGCCGAGCGGCTGTCCGGCAAGACCGTGGCCGTCGTCGGATCGGGCCCGGCTGGTCTCGCCGCTGCCCAGCAGCTGACTCGGGCCGGTCACACCGTGGTCGTCTACGAGCGCGCCGACCGGATCGGCGGCCTGCTGCGCTACGGCATCCCCGAGTTCAAGATGGAGAAGCGACACCTCGATCTGCGCCTGCTGCAGATGGAAGAGGAGGGCACGCGCTTCCGGGCCGGCGTGAACGTCGGCGTCGACATCACCGCCGAGCAGCTGCGCAAGCGCCACGACGCGATCGTGCTTGCGGGCGGCTCGACGATCCCGCGCGATCTCGGCGTACCGGGACGGGAGTTCGAGGGCGTCTACCCGGCGATGGACTACCTGCCGCTTGCCAACCGCGTGCAGCAGGGCGACATCGAAGCGCCTCACATTACGGCTGCGGGCAAGGACGTGATCATCCTCGGCGGTGGTGACACCGGCGCTGACTGTCTTGGTACGGCGATCCGGCAAGGCGCGAAGTCCGTCACCCAGCTCGAGATCCTGCAGCGGCCACCGCAGCAGCGGGTCGACTCGATGCCGTGGCCGACGTACCCGATGATCTACCGCGTCTCGAGCGCCCACGAAGAGGGCGGCGAACGGGTGTACGCCGTGTCGACACAGCGCTTCGTCGGTGACGCTGACGGCCGGGTGTCAGGTCTGGTGATCGCGGAGGTCGACGAGAAGTTCAACCCGATCGAAGGCACGGAGCGCGAGCTGCCCGCTCAGCTCGTGTTACTCGCGATGGGCTTCCTCGGCCCGGAGAAGGGCGCACTGCTCGACGGGCTCGAAGTCGAGTTCGACCAGCGTGGCAACGTTGCGCGCAGTGGCGAGTGGATGACGAACGTCGACGGCGTGTTCGTGTGCGGCGACATGGGCCGCGGCCAGTCGCTCATCGTGTGGGCGATCGCGGAGGGCCGTGCCTGCGCCGCATCGGTGGACCGCTGGCTGATGGGGGACACCCAGCTGCCGTCACCGGTTGTCCCCACAGACCGTCCGATCGCCTAACGCTTCCCCCCCCCGAAGTAGCACATGTTGCCCTTGCGGAATAGGACAGCGGGGACATGGAGGGCGATAAGTCGAGGGTTCATGTGCTACTTCGAGTTGAAGCGGTGCCGGGAGCGGGATTCGAACCCGCATGCCCTTTCGGACAAACGCTTTTGAGGCGTCCGCGTATGCCATTCCGCCACCCCGGCCTTGTCGTCAGATTAGGACACGACGCATGAGTCATAGGCTCGGTTGCGTGACGAACGGTGCGCCGCGGCGGGTTCTCATTGCCGAGGACGAGGCGCTGATCCGGCTCGATCTCAAGGAGATGCTCGAAGAGGAGGGCTATGTCGTCGTGGGTGAGGCGGGTGACGGCCAGCAGGCGATCGAGCTCGCCACCGCGACTTCGCCTGACGTCGTGATCCTCGACGTGAAGATGCCTGTGCTCGACGGGATCTCCGCGGCTGAGCGGATCGTTGCCGACCAGATCGCGCCCGTCGTGATGCTGACGGCGTTCAGCCAGCGTGAGCTCGTCGAGCGAGCGGCAGAGGCCGGCGCCATGGCCTACGTCGTCAAGCCGTTCGGCAAGGCCGACCTGTTGCCGGCGATCGAGATATCGGTCAGCCGGCACCAGCAGATGCGCGCCCTGGCGGGGGAGGTCGCCGATCTCACGGAGCGGCTCGAGACCCGCAAGCTGCTGGACCGGGCGAAGGGCAAGCTCCAGGCCGACCACGGCATGACCGAGCCTGAGGCGTTTCGGTTCATCCAGAAGGCCGCGATGGACGGTCGAAAGTCGATGCGCGAGGTCGCGCAGGTCGTGCTCGAGCAGTCGGACTCCACCCGCTCGTGAGGCCGTTTGGGCGAATACGCCCAACGGACGACTTTGGTAACGACCTGGCAACGGTTGCCCATGTGGCCGATGTTGCCGCTAGGTTGCCGAACGAACGGGTGTCGACCAGTTGAGAGGAGCAAGGATGCAGACCGGTCGATCGATTCGGCTTGTCGTGCCGCTCGCGGTTGCTGCGGTCACTGCCGCAGGCTGCGGCAGCAGCTCAAGTGGGGGGAGTAGTGGCAGCACCACTTCCTCGAAGTCCTACACGATTGCCTGCCAAGGTCCGCTGACCGGCGACAACGCCGCGCTCGGCATCAACATCTGCGATGGCGCGAAGCTCGCCATCGACCAGGCGAACGCGAAGGGCGACCTGCCTTACACACTCAAGTACCTCGGAGTCGACGACCAGGGTTCGCCGGACAAGGCGCCCGCCGCGTCGCAGAGCGAGGTGTCGAACTCGAGCGTTGTCGCTGTCGTCGGTCCGGCGTTCTCGGGCGCGACGCAGGCCAGCGAGAAGAACTTCGCCGACGCCGGCCTGGTCTCCGTCACCGCATCGGCAACCTTGCCGACGCTGACGGACGCCGCCAACGGCTTCACCACCTTCTACCGGGCAATCGGCACCGACAGCTCCCAAGGTGCGGGTGCGGCCGACTACCTGACCAAGAAGCTGGGCGCCAAGTCGGTGTACTCGATCGACGACGCCGAGGCGTACGGTCAGGGCCTCGCGAAGGTTCTCGAGGGCGCGCTCAAGAGCGCCGGCGTCTCGGTGACCCACGACAGCCTGCCGCAGGGCACCAAGCCCGGTCCGGAGGCGTCGAAGGTCGCGCAGGCGAACCCCGACGCGGTCTACTACAGCGGTTACTACGCCGACGGTGGCCCGTTGCTGAAGGCACTGCGATCGGCCGGCTACAAGGGCACGTTCATGTCGGACGACGGCGTGAAGGACCCGAACTTCATCAAGCTGGCCGGCGCGGCCAACGCCGAGGGCACGTACTTCACCTGCCCGTGCTCGGACCCGAGCAAGGCGGCCGACTTCTTCACGGCCTACAAGGCCGCCTTCAACCAGGAGGCCGGCACGTACTCGGCTGAGGCGTACGACGTCGCCAACGCCATCATCACGGCGATGAAGGGTCTCGGCTCGGACATCACCCGATCCGCGCTCGCCAGTGCCGTGGCTGACGTCAACTACGACGGCATCACGAAGACGGTGGCGTTCGGTTCGGACCACGAGCTGAAGTCGACGACCGTCTACCTGTACCAAGTCGAAAACGGTGCCATCAAGTATCTGGGTGCCATCGACGACCTCATCTAGTCGCAGCAGCCGCTAGCAAGATCGAGTGCTGGCAATAGAGGCGTCGCGGGCCGGAGCGTTATAGCGTCCGACCCGCGGCGCCTCTGCTGCGTCGTACCGCACCGCTCAACGGGGAGCCGCCGCGCCGATGTGCTTCACGCATAACTTCTGGCCGCTACTGGTCAGCGGGATCGAGAACGGCTCGGTCTATGCGCTGGTCGCTCTCGGGTACACGCTGGTGTACGGCGTCCTGCAACTGATCAACTTCGCGCACAGCGAGGTGTTCATGAGTGGGGCTTTCGGGGGACTCTTCGCCGTTCAGCAGGTCGTCGGCTCCAAGCAACCGCATGGCTTGGAGACCGTCGCGCTCATCGCCTTGGGTGTCGTCGCGGGCGCGATTGTTGGCGGTGCTGCCGCCTACCTCCTCGAGCGGGTCGCCTACCGACCGCTCCGGCGACGCGGCGCCCCGCCGCTGGCCTTCCTCATCAGTGCGATCGGCGCCTCGTTCTTTGCGCTCAACCTTGCCGGGAAGGAGTTCGGCAACAACCCCATCGCGGTCCCGACCCTTTACAACGAACGCGCCGTCTTCCACATCTTCGGTGCGCCGGTACTCAACACCTACCTGATCATCTTCGGCGTCGCCGCGGCCCTGTACTTGCTGACCGACCAGGTGATCAGCCGCACGCGTCTGGGCCAAGGGATTCGCGCGGTTGCGCAGGACGCCGAGACGGCGAGCCTGATGGGCGTGAACGTCGAGCGCATCATCGTCGCGACCTTCGTCCTGGGCGGCCTGCTCGGCGGCGCCGGAGGCTTCCTCTACGGCATGGCGTACAACGTGCAGTTCAACATGGGCTTCTTCCCCGGACTCAAGGCGTTCACCGCCGCGGTGCTGGGCGGCATCGGCAACATCCGGGGTGCGGTCGTCGGCGGGCTGCTGCTCGGAGTGATCGAGTCACTCGGCGTCGCGTGCATCCAGACTCAGTGGTCGGACACGATCGCCTTCCTCGTCCTGGTCCTCGTGCTGATGGTCAAGCCGACCGGCCTGTTCGGCGAGAGTCTGGGGCGGGCGGCGTGACCGCCCCCGTTGCCCCGCGTCGGCGGATCCGGCTGGCCGAAGGGGCGCGCGGACGACTTGTCGGATGGCTGTCGATGGTGCTGCTGCTAGCGCTCATCAGCGGGCCGGGCGGCAGCTCAACCGCGCTTTCCTACGGCTTCCGGCACTCGATCCTGCGGCCTCGAGTGATCCCGTTCGTGGTCGTCGGCGTCGTGGCGTGGGCGCTGGTCGAGCTCGGGCGGACGCAGCGTCAAACGGTGCGGTCCGCCGTCATGGGACGGCTCGAGGGTGTCAGGCGGCGGACCGGCGGCGTGATCCCACGCAACCGGCTGACTCGCAGCGCGCTCCCGATCGCCGCGCTGGTCGTCGCGGTCGCGATCCCACCGTTCCTCAACGGCTACTGGCAGACCGTGCTCGTGCAGGAGATGGGGATCTTCACGCTGCTCGCGCTCGGACTCAACGTCGTCGTCGGTTTCGCCGGCCTCCTCGACCTCGGCTACATCGCGTTCTTCGCGGTCGGCAGCTACACCACGGCGTACTTCACGGGTCGCCTTCCGGTGCTCCCGCCATTCACGCTCAACCCGTTCTGGATCCTGCCGATCGCGATCCTCGCCGCGCTCATCGCGGGCGTGGTCCTCGGTGCCCCCACCCTGCGGCTACGCGGGGACTATCTGGCGATCGTCACACTCGGCTTCGGTGAGATCGTCTTCAGCTTCGCCCGCAACAAGACCGACGTCACCAACGGCGACAGCGGTGCGTTCAACATTCCGCACTTCTCGATACACACCGCCGGCATCCACTACACCTGGGGTGGCAAACAGCTGCCCTACTACTGGGTGCTGCTCGTGTTCGTGGTACTGATCATGTTCCTGTTCCGCCGGCTGGAGAACTCTCGCGTCGGTCGGGCGTGGACCGCGATTCGCGAGGACGAGGTGGCTGCCGCGGCCACCGGCGTGCCGACGGTGCGCTACAAGCTCCTGGCCTTCGCGATCGGGGCCTCGACGTCAGGGTTCGCAGGCGTGCTGTACGCCGCGAACGTCGGCTTCATCACCGACACCAACTTCGTCCTGCAGCAGAGCATCCTTGTGCTCGTTCTCGTGATCTTCGGCGGGATGGGCTCGATGTGGGGTGTCCTGGTCGGCGCCGCATTCCTCGAGTGGCTACCCGAGAAGCTGCGCGGATCGGTGCCGCCGTCCGATCGCTTCATCTACTTCGGCTTGCTGATCATCCTGGTGATGATCTTTCGCCCGCAGGGCATGATCCCGTCGCGCCGTCGCGCGTTGGAGATCAGGCAGGCAGAGGCCGGGATCGGCGAGGCCGACGCGCTCGGACTTCCGAAGGAGGTCCAGTAGTGACCGCGCCGGCGGCCCCGGCCGAGCGTCCGGGATTGGACGACGCGGTGATCCGGGTCGACGACGTCACCTTGCGCTTCGGCGGTGTGACGAGCCTGTCCGAGGTGTCTCTGGTCGCGCCGCGTGGTGAGGTGATGGCGGTCATCGGGCCCAACGGCGCCGGAAAGACCTCGCTGTTCAACTGCCTCACCGGGGTCTACGTCCCGCAGGAGGGAACGATCTCACTGGTGCGACCGGACGGCTCGACGGCGCGGCTGAACGGCCGCAAGCCGTACTCGGTCACTCGGCTGGGTGTCGGGCGAACGTTCCAGAACATCAGGCTGTTCAACGCCCTGACGGCCGTCGAGAACGTGAAGGTAGGCGCCGACGCCCGCGGCAAGGCGGGTCCGGTCAGCGTCATGCTGGGGCTGCCACGGATGCGTCGAGAAGAGCATGCCGCGACCGAGAAGGCACTCGAGCTGCTCTCCTTCGTCGGCCTGTCCGGCCGACATGACGCGCTCGCCTCGGCACTGTCGTACGGCGAGCAGCGGCGGCTGGAGATCGCCCGCGCACTGGCGACCGGCCCACAGGTCCTGCTGCTCGACGAGCCGGCAGCCGGAACGAACCCGGCCGAGAAGAACGACCTGGCTCGGCTGATCACCCGTATCAACGCAGAGCTCGGTACGTCGGTCCTGCTGATCGAGCACGACATGAAGCTCGTCATGTCGGTCGCGTCGTACGTCGTGGTGCTCAACTTCGGCCGGGTGATCGCCGCGGGCGCACCGGAGCAGATCCAGCGAGACCCCGCCGTCATCGAGGCCTATCTCGGCACGACGCAAGACGACGAAGGGGCGCACGGCGATGCTGCTGACGATTGATTCGCTACGCGTCGCCTACGGGCGGATCGAGGCGCTGCGCGGGATCGACCTCGAGATCGAAGAAGGCGAGATCGTCACGTTGCTGGGTGCCAATGGCGCCGGCAAGACGACCACGTTGCGGACGATCTCGGGTCTGCTCAAGGCGTCGGCGGGCTCGGTGACGTTCGACGGCCGCCGGATGGACGGCCTGGCGGCGCACGAGATCGTGGCTGCGGGCATCGGTCACGTCCCAGAAGGTCGCCGGGTCTTCCCGCGAATGTCGGTGCTGGAGAACCTGCAGATGGGTGCCTACCAGCATCGCGGCGAGACCGCGACAGACCTCGAGCGGGTGTACACGCTGTTCCCGGTCTTGCAGGAGCGGCGCACCCAGACCGCCGGCACGCTCTCCGGTGGCGAACAGCAGATGCTGGCGATCGGCCGGGCCCTGATGGGTCGCCCGAGGCTGCTGTTGCTGGACGAGCCGTCCATGGGGCTGGCGCCGATGATCGTGGCGCGAATCTTCGAGATCATCCGCGAGATCAACGCGCAGGGGACGACGATCCTGCTCGTCGAGCAGAACGCGGCCCAGGCACTCCGGCTGGCCGGGCGCGGCTACGTGCTCGAGACCGGAGAGATTGCACTCGCCGACCGGTCCGCGGCGCTTCTCGCAGACGATCGAGTCCGCTCGGCATACCTGGGCGAGAGCGTCGCCTAGCCCTCGACGACCGGCCAGATTTGTTGCGAAAAAAGAGAAAAAGAAGCCCGGCACCTTTGGGTCCACCCGCGTTCTTCCCCGTAACGCGGACGTTGTCTACTCGGTGCCGGGCTCTGCGTCGAATCTAGTAACCGCCGGTTCGGCGGGTCAACGCGGGTCCCGCCTTCACATCGTCATGAACAGACAGCCGAATGGCCCTAACCGGGTACCCCGTCGCCGCGCTACCGTTCAGCCACCAGCGCCGCCGCCCAGTGGCGGCGCGCGTCGCCGGGGGGCCGGTAGTCGTCCTGGATGCCCGTCCAGACGACAGCAAGGAGGCGCTCGTGTCGCGATCGCAGGTCGTCACCCGGATCGCGACGGTCGGTGACATTCCAGCGCTGCTCGAGCTGTGGGGCGAGCTGCGCCAGGTCGGCGGGCGCGGTGAGCGCGCCAACAATCCGGTGTCCACCGTCGAGGTCCGCGACCGGCTGACCCGAGTGCTCGAGAACCCGTCGTACCGGATCGTGATCGCCTGTCTCGAGGAAGCACCCGCGGGCATGATCGTGTTGCAGGCAACGCGGCCGGATCCGTTCACCGACGCGCGGGTGGTCAATGTGGCGCACCTCGTGGTCTCGAGGAGCACGCAGCACAAGGGGGTGGGCCGCGCGTTGCTGGCGTCGGCGGCGGACTTCGCGACCGAACGGCGCCTTGATCAGGTGTCGGTCAGCGTCTATCCGTCGTTGCGCGAAGCGAGCCGGTTCTTCGCCCGGCTCGGATTCACTCCGGCCGCCACCCGACGGGTTGCGCCGCTGTCGGTGCTTCGGCGCCGGCTCGGTGCCGATCCGTCGACGCCGGCGTTGGGTGACGCGATCCGCCGGCGTACCCGTCTCGTCCGGCCGGTCCCGGTGCAACGGGCACGGCGTAAGCCCACCGACACCGGCGAGCTCCCGAAGGAGCCGACTGAGCGTCGCGCGGAGGCGCGCTAGTCGGCGTCGCGCAGCAGCGCGGTGAGCCGGGCAGTGCAGACGCGCCGCTCCTGGTCGTCAGTGATCACGATCTCGTACGTCGCGAGGGTGCGGCCGAGGTGCAGCGGCGTCGCCACACCCGTGACGTAGCCCTCGGTCGCCGAGCGGTGATGTGTCGCGTTGATCTCGATGCCCACCGCGGCTCGACCGGGTCCGGCGTGCAGCAGCGCCCCGACGGAGCCCAGCGACTCGGCGAGGACGCAGGACGCGCCGCCGTGCAGGAGGCCGAGTGGTTGCGTGTTCCCGGCGACGGGCATCCGGGCGACCATTCGCCGCGCATCGAGCTCGAGGAACTCGATCCCCATGCGCGTCGGAAGGTCACCGAGCGGGTCGTCGATGTTGGATGGCGGTTCCGTGGGTGTGGTCACAGGCTGACATTACGATGCCGAACATGCCCGCCGTCGTCCCGCCCAGCGCCGCGGAGGGCCCGGGGCGCCTGCTCCTCCTCGACGGTCACTCGCTGGCGTATCGCGCGTTCTTCGCGCTTCCGGTCGAGAACTTCTCCACCACCACCGGACAGTCGACCAATGCCGTCTACGGGTTCACGGCGATGCTCATCAACGTCCTGCGGGACGAGGCGCCGACCCATGTCGCGGTGGCCTTCGACGTCGGCCGCAAGACCTTCCGGACCGAGGCGTACGCCGAGTACAAGGCGACCCGCAAGGAGAGCCCGTCCGAGTTCAAGGGCCAGGTCGAGCTGATCAAGGACGTCCTCGAAGCGCTCACCATCCCGACGCTGTCGCTCGAGGGCTTCGAGGCGGACGACCTGATCGCCACGCTCGCCGTGCAGGGGGCCGACGCCGGCATGGACGTGCTGATCGTCACCGGCGACCGCGACGTCCTGCAGCTCGTCAACGACCGCGTCACGGTGCTGATGACCCGCAAGGGGATCAGTGACATGACCCGCTTCACCCCGGAAGAGGTGAAGGCGAAGTACGACCTCACCCCGGCGCAATATCCGGACTTCGCGGCTCTGCGCGGTGACCCGAGTGACAACCTCCCGTCCATCCCGGGCGTCGGGGAGAAGACCGCCTCGAAGTGGATCCGCGAGTTCGGCTCGCTCGACGAGCTCGTCGCGAAGGTCGATCAGGTCCCGGGCAAGGCCGGGCAGGCGCTCCGCGACCACCTCGAAGGCGTCATTCGCAACCGGCAGCTCACCGAGCTTCGGCGAGACGTGCCGCTCGAGGTCGGGCCGGCTGACCTGCAGGTCGGTCAGTGGGATCGCGAGGCGGTTCACCAGCTGTTCGACACGCTGCAGTTCCGGGTGCTGCGGGAGCGGCTCTACGCGACCCTGTCGGCAGTGGAGCCCGAGGCCGACGCCGGGTTCGAGGTGCAGGGCGAGTCGCTCGGCCCGGACCAGGTTGCGGCGTGGCTCGAGGGTCACGCTCGCGGAGCCGGCAACCACGGCGTGTCCGTCGCCGGCACGTGGGGTCGCGGCACCGGTCAGGTCACGCGCATCGCGATCGCGGCGCCCGACGGCACGGCGGCCGCGCTCGAACCTGAACAGCTCACTGCCTCCGACGAGCAGGCGCTCGCCGGATGGCTCGCCGACGCGTCCATCGCGAAGGTGTTCCACGACGTGAAGGGTCCGTTGCTCGCCCTGGGCTCCCGCGGCTGGTCGGTGGCAGGCGTCGCGAGCGACACCGCGTTGGCGGCGTACCTCGCCCTACCGGGACAACGTTCGTTCGATCTCGGCGACCTCTCGCTGCGCTACCTGCGCCGAGAGCTCCGTGCCGAGGTGCAGGACGGCCAGCTCTCCTTGGACGGGTCGGCGGAGGCGGACGTCGCGCAGGCGGAGATGGTGCGGGCTCGCGCCATCGTCGACCTCGGCGAGGCGCTCGACGCCGACCTCGAGCGGCGAGGTGGGACCCGGCTGCTGGCGGAGGTGGAGCTGCCGCTGACCGCGCTGCTCGCCGACATGGAGCGGGCCGGCATCGCGGCCGATGTCGACTGGCTCGCCGAGCTGGAGGCGCGATTCGGTGGTGAGGTGAAGCAGGCCGCCGACGCGGCGTACTCCGTCATCGGGCACGAGGTGAACCTCGGCTCCCCGAAGCAGCTTCAGCAGGTCCTGTTCGACGAGCTCGACCTTCCCAAGACCAAGAAGATCAAGACCGGGTACACGACCGACGCCGAGGCGCTGCAGGAGCTGTACGCGAAGTCGGGCCATCCGTTCCTCGAGCACCTCTTGCGCCATCGGGACGTGTCGCGCCTGAAGACGGTGGTCGACTCGCTGATCCCGATGGTGGATGACAGCGGCCGGGTCCACACGACCTTCAACCAGATGGTCGCCGCGACCGGGCGGCTGTCGAGCACGGACCCGAACCTGCAGAACATCCCGGTGCGCACGCTCGAGGGCCGCGAGATCCGCAAGGCGTTCATCGTGGGCGCTGAGTACGACTCGCTGATGACCGCTGACTACTCGCAGATCGAGATGCGCATCATGGCTCACCTGTCGCATGACGCGGGTCTGATCGAGGCGTTCACGTCGGGCGAGGACCTGCACACCTTCGTCGCCGCGACCGCGTTCGGCGTTCCGATCGAGCGAGTCGAGCCGGAGCAGCGCCGGCGGATCAAGGCGATGTCCTATGGCCTCGCCTACGGCTTATCGGCGTACGGGTTGTCGCAGCAGCTCGGCATCACGCCGCCCGAGGCGCAAGAACAGATGGACCAGTACTTCTCGCGGTTTGGCGGCGTCCGCGACTACCTCAAGGGCGTCGTCGATCAGGCCCGCAAGGACGGCTACACCGAGACGATCCTCGGCCGGCGCCGATACCTGCCCGACCTGACCAGCGACAACATGCAACGTCGGCAGATGGCCGAGCGGATGGCGCTGAACGCGCCGATCCAGGGTTCCGCGGCTGACATCATCAAGGTGGCGATGCTCAACGTCGAACGCGCCCTGCGCGAGGCGAAGCTGATGTCGCGGCTGCTGCTCCAGGTGCACGACGAGCTGGTTCTCGAAGTCGCGCCGGGGGAGCGCGAGCAGGTCGAGCAGCTGGTCTGCCGCGAGATGGGCGCGGCGTACGTGCTCGGGGACGTTCGTCTCGACGTTTCGGTCGGATATGGCAAGAACTGGGACGAAGCCGCTCACTAGAGAGTCGCGCAATCTGCGCTGATTAGGGACTTTCGACCTCTGTCCCCATAGCCATCAAAACCGCCCGGTTTAGCCATGGTCACACCGACCTGTGATGAGAACCATGACCTTCATGGGACGTTCTGCGCGAAGCTCGTTGGTAGTCGGTGTCCTGCTCACCGTCCTCGGCGCCCTGGTCATCGATCACGGCGACCGGGTCGGACTGCAGCTGATCCATCTCGGGGAGATGGGGTTGGCGCTCGGCGCCGTCCTGGGCCTGGTTCCCGACCGGGCTCCCGCCTGGCGAGCTGCGGGATTCGCCGTGGGCTTCGTCGCGGCATGGGGCGGCTTCGCCCTGCGTGCCGGCGTGCTTCCGGACATCCCGCTCGGGCGCGCGATCGCGACGGTCGCCGTGCTCGGCGTGGTCACCGTCGTCACTGTGGCTTCGGTCGGTCGGCTGCCGCTATGGGCCGGGCTGCTCGGGGTCGCCGCATTCTCCGGTGGGTACGAGACGACCTTCTCCACCAATCCGGCCGGCTTCGTCAGCGACTCGATGACCGACGCGACGACCATCGCGCTGGCCGTCGGGCTCGGCTTCTTCGCCGTGACCCTCGTCGACGGGTTCGTCCGCTCGCACGTCGACGGCAGCCAGCCGACCCCACCGACCCCACCGACGCCGCCAGCACCACCGCGGGCGCTTCGGCATCCCGTCGCCGCCGCGATTCCGGCACAGCGCGACTCTGACGCGTTCGACGACACCCTGGTGTCGACCCTGACAGGAGAAGACCGATGACCGGCGAACGGGCGTATCGCAGCTCTGCCACAAGGCGGCGTTTCGCCTTCGTCGCACTCGGCGGGATCTGTGCCGCCGCCGTTGGCGTGACGGTAGGCGGAGGTGGCTCGGCAGCCGCGAGCGCGGCATCGGCAACCCCGACGAGCATCGCCGACCACGAGACGGTGCAGGTCGTCGCCGACCAGACCGGCAAGGTCACGGCGTCACGGTTGTTGAACCAGCTCGAGATCGTCGGCGACGGGCACTTCGTCGTCGTCGAGCCGACCGCGACCGACGGCCTGCGCAACCTCAATGGCTTCTCGTTGCCAAAGGTCACCGACGGCAAGGCCGTCTGGGACCTCACGGTTCACGGCAAGGCCCAGCGCCGTACCGTCGCGAACCTGCCGAAGGAGAAGCTGCCGCTCACCGTCCACGCGTCCTACACGCTGGACGGGCAGCCGATCGCCGCCAAGGACATCGTGGGCAAGAGCGGCCTGCTCAAGGCGACGTACGTCGTCTCCAACGTCAGTGCCACGCCCGAGACGATCACCTACCGGGATGGCCATGGTCACCTTCGCTACGCCATGGCGAACGTCGTCATGCCGATCGTCGGGCAGCTCATGACGACGCTGCCGGGCTCGTTCCAGGACGTTCAGGCGAAGTTCGGCACGCTCGCGGCGGACGGCCACGGTGGGACGATCACCAGCTGGCAGCTCGTGATGTTCCCGCCGCTCGGTCAGGCCAGCCAGACACTGACCTATACCGCGCAGCTGGACCACGCCTCCCTCCCTGAGGTCACGCTCCAGGCCATTCCGGTCGCGCCCAACGCGACCCGGGGCACCCGGTACGGCGAGCAGCGCATCAACAGTGGCGCGCACGCGGCGCGGCAGGCAACGCAAGGCGGCGTCAAGCTGGACGGCGGGCTGGTCAAGCTCGCTGACGGCGCCGGGCAGCTCCTCGACGGCTTGAACCAGCTCTACGCGGGAGCAGCGCAGCTCACGGCCGGTCTGAAGGACGGGGCGGCGCCCGGAGCCCGCAAGCTGGCCGACGGCATCGGCTCGGCCAAGGCGGGCGGCTCCGATCTCGCCGGCGGCCTCGGCAAGCTCGACCGTGGCACCGAGCAGCTTCACTCCGGGATCGCCGCGGGCGTGCCCGGTTCGCAGCAGCTCGCGGCCGGCGCGGCCCAGGTCGGCACCGGTGCGAAGTCGCTGAGTGACGGCGCGACGCAGCTCTCCGACGGCACGAACGCCGCCGCGGCGGGCTCGGCCGCTCTGGTCTCCGGTCTGCAGCAGATCTCGGCCGGCCTCGGTCTGCTCGCCGACTCCGGCAGCGGGCTGCCGGCGGCGCTCTCGGCGGCGCAGCAGCTGCAGCTCGGCGTGGCCGCCCTCCTTTCCGGTCTCGGTGACGCCTCGACATCGGGCACCGTCCTCAACGGCTTGGCGCAGCTGAGCGGCGGGCTCACCCAGACCGCGACCGGGTTGTCCGGGCTGGGCGACCCGACCGCCGGGCTACCGGCCGCGAAGGCGGGGGTCGACCAGGTGGCCACCGGTCTGTCGGGTGCGGCCACCACGTCGATCCCGGCTCTGCAAACCGCGCTCACCCAGGCGCAGGGTGTCGTCTCCTCGCTCCTCGGCCAGGTCCTCGACCTCACCCAGCTCGGTGAGCTCAATGCGCTGTCGTCCGCACTCGGTCAGGTCAACACCGGTCTCGGTCAGTTGCTGACCGCGACCCAGCAGGCCGTGGGGGCGTTGCAGACGGTGAGCACCGGGCTCGGCAGCGCCGTGACCGGCGTCACGCAGCTGCAGACCGGCGTCGGTCAGCTCCAGAGCGGCGCGGCGCAGCTCATCTCAGGCGTGACGCAGGTGAAGCTCGGCCTCGCTTCCGGCAACCAGGCATCGCCGGGCATCGCCGAGGGACTCGCCCAGCTCGTCGCCGGGCTCACCACGGCGGTCGGAGGGGTCTCGTCACTGAACACCGGTCTGGGCACCCAGGCGCTTCCCGGTGCACAGAGTCTCGACGCCGCGCTCGGCCAGATCGCGACCGGCGCCGGTCAGCTGGCGACCGGCGCGGGTCAGCTCGCCGACGGCGCCGGACAGGTGGCCGGCGGCACCGCGCAGAGCGCGGCCGGCCTCGCGGAGCTGATGCGACAGACCGGGAAGCTGGCGAACGGTCAGCACGCCGCGCACGTCGGCGCGAAGCAGCTGTCGGACGGTCTGGCGCAGCTGCTCACCGGCGGTGACCAGCTCGCCTCCGGCATCAGTGATGCCGCGGATGGCGCAAGTCAGCTGGCGGACGGCCTGAAGCAGGCGAAGGCCGGACCGAAGCAGCTCGGCGGCGGCTTGACGAAGATGCGTCACAAGGGCGCGCAGGAGCTCATCAAGTCGGGCAATGCCAACGCCGTGAAGTACGGCAAGGAGTACGGCGTGCTGCAGGCGCTCGACGCGAAGGCGGCGAACGGTGGGTTGCTCTACGAGCCGCCGGCCGGTGCATCGGGTGCCGCGGCGTACAGCTACACGCTGTCCGCGGCCTCGCACGAGAGCTCCGACAACGCGAAGCGTGGAGCGGCGGCCATCGCGCTCATCGTCCTGGCCTCACTGGTCGGCACGCTGCTGCGCCGCCGCGTGCTCCCGACCGGCTAAACACCTGATCGGCAACGCCATTCTCCTCGGTCAGGGCTTGCGGGTGAGGAAGATCGCGGTACCCGGGATGAGCTCGCCGCGCAGCTTGCTCCATTGACCCCACACGTGGTCGTTGCCGGCCGGCCACTCGGGCTCGAGCAGGTCTTCGAGGACGAGGCCGGCGGTCACGATCTCGCGAATCCGGTCGCCCAGGGTGCGGTGGTGCTCGACGTACGTCGGGGTGCCGTCGCTGTCGACCTCGACGTAGGGGCGGCGGCTGAAGTACGACGTCTTGGCGGTCAGACCGTTGGGCCCGGGGTCGTCGAGGAACGACCAGCGGATCGGGTGTGTCACGGAGAACACCCACCGTCCCCCGGGGCGAAGGACGCGCGCGACCTCACGCATGACCGCCTCGGAGTCGGCGACGAAGGGCACCGCGCCGTACGCCGAGCAGGCCAGGTCGAAGGCCTCGTCGGCGAACGGCAGCCGCTGAGCGTCCGCGAGGACGAGGGCTGTTCGCACTCCGACCCGGTCGTCGAGGACCCGGCCGTGGGCGAGCTGGGAGGCCGACAGGTCCAGGGCGACGGGCCGCGCGCCGTGCGCGGCCAGCCATCGGCTGCACTGGGCGGCCCCTGCCCCGACCTCGAGGATCCGGCGTCCGGTCACGTCGCCGAGCAGCTGAGCGTCACCCTCCCGGACCCCCTCCGGACACCAGAGGAAGTCGGCGTCCCCGAGGTACTCACCGTGCTCGGCCTGGTAGGCGGCCGCCTCGGCGTCCCACCAGCTCCGGGATGCCCGCAGGCTCTCGCCGGGGCTCAGCGTGCGTCGGACCGGCTTGAGCACGATCGGCTCGTTCGACTCAGGCGTGGACACTGACTAAACTGCCTGGTCGCGCCGCGGAACCCCCGGCGTACCCATCGACAACTGTCCGCCTGTCTCCAGAAGACACCGACATCTGTCCGCCACCGAGGATCACCACTAGATGACCGCTGTAGTCGCCGAGCCCACCACCCTTCCCCAGGTCGCAGTCAACGACATCGGCACCGCTGAGGACTTCCTCGCTGCCATCGAAGGCACGATCAAGGAGTTCAACGACGGCGACATCGTCGAGGGCGTCATCGTCCGCGTCGACCGCGACGAGGTGCTCCTCGACATCGGCTACAAGACCGAGGGTGTGATCCCCAGTCGTGAGCTGTCGATCAAGCACGACGTCGACCCTAACGAGGTCGTTTCCGTCGGCGACAGCATCGAGGCCCTCGTTCTCCAGAAGGAGGACAAGGAAGGCCGGCTGATCCTGTCCAAGAAGCGCGCGCAGTACGAGCGGGCGTGGGGCACGATCGAGCAGATCAAGGACGAGGACGGCATCGTCACCGGAACGGTGATCGAGGTCGTCAAGGGCGGCCTCATCCTCGACATCGGGCTTCGCGGCTTCCTGCCGGCGTCGCTGGTCGAGATGCGCCGGGTCCGCGACCTCCAGCCGTACGTCGGCAAGGAGCTCGAGGCAAAGATCATCGAGCTCGACAAGAACCGCAACAACGTCGTCCTGTCGCGCCGCGCGTGGCTCGAGCAGACCCAGAGCGAGGTCCGTCAGACCTTCCTCACGCAGCTCCAGAAGGGCCAGGTCCGCAAGGGCGTCGTGTCCTCGATCGTCAACTTCGGCGCGTTCGTCGACCTCGGCGGCGTCGACGGTCTGGTGCACGTCTCCGAGCTGTCCTGGAAGCACATCGACCACCCGAGCGAGGTCGTCGAGGTCGGCAACGAGGTCACCGTCGAGGTGCTCGACGTCGACATGGACCGCGAGCGCGTCTCGCTGTCGCTCAAGGCGACGCAGGAAGACCCGTGGCAGGCATTCGCCCGCGCCCACTCGATCGGTCAGGTCGTGCCCGGTCGGGTCACGAAGCTCGTACCGTTCGGTGCGTTCGTCCGGGTGGCCGAGGGCATCGAGGGCCTGGTTCACATCTCGGAGCTGGCCGAGCGCCACGTCGAGATCCCCGAGCAGGTCGTCAACGTCGGCGACGAGATCTACGTCAAGGTCATCGACGTCGACCTGGAGCGTCGTCGCATCTCGCTGTCGCTGAAGCAGGCTAATGAGGGCACCGTGGGCGAGGCGGTCGCGGACCACTTCGACCCGACCCAGTACGGCATGCCGGCCCAGTACGACGACGCGGGCAACTACATCTACCCCGAGGGCTTCGACTCCGACACCAACGAGTGGAAGCCGGGCTTCGAGGCCCAGCAGGCCGAGTGGGAGGCGCAGTACGCCAAGGCGCACGAGCGCTGGGAGGCCCACCAGGAGCAGGTCAAGGCGGCCCAGGCGGCCGAGGCGGAGGCAGCTGAGGCCACGTCGTACAGCTCGACGCCCGAGTCGGCACCGCAGGCCGAGTCGGGCGGCACCCTGGCCAGCGACGAGGCGCTCGCCGAGCTCCGCCGGAAGCTGACCGGTGGCGACGCCGCCGAGCCGGCTGCCGAAGAGGCGCCCGAGGCCGACCCGGCTGAGTAGGTCCACGGCCACCAACTCGCGGTGATCATGATCCCTAATTCGAGCGGTACGGCGTGTCACGAATTAGCGGTCATGATCACGCGGGTCTGACGTGCTGAATGTGGGGTTGACCGGCGGGATCGGCGCCGGCAAGAGCGAGGTCACCCGTCGGTTTGCGGCACTCGGCGCGCACATCATCGACGCCGACGCCCTCGCGCGCGAGGTGGTCGAGCCCGGTACGCCGGGGCTCGACGCGGTGATCGCCGAGTTCGGGCCGGAGGTCCGTGCCGCGAACGGCTCCCTGGATCGCGAGGCCGTGGCGGCAAAGGTGTTCGGCGACGACGAGGCGCGCGCCAGGCTCAACGCGATCGTCCACCCGCTGATCGGTGAGCGCGTGTTCGCGCTGCTCGCCGAGTACGAGCAGGCCGACCCCGACGGGATCCTGATCAACGATGTCCCGCTGATCGCCGAGTCGGGCGTGGCCGAGCGCTACGAGGTCATCATCGTCGTCGATGCCCCGGTCGAGACGCAGCTGGATCGGCTCGTCCGGCTTCGAGGGATGACCCGGGAGGCCGCTCAAGCGCGCATCGACATCCAAGCCAGTCGCGAGCAGCGACTGGCGCTCGCCGACCACGTGATCACCAACGACGGCGACCTCGACTCGCTGCAGCGCCAGGTGGACGACGTCTGGTCAGCTCTGCAGTCTCGCGCGCACGGCAAGGGGTCCGGCTAGGCCTCGGGATTGTCAGAGGCTCGGCGTACGTTGTGGACTTGTGGCCACCACGACCTCGATCCGCCCGAAGCAGGCGCCGTTCGTCGTCGAGTCCGACTTCGAGCCGTCAGGTGACCAGCCGGCGGCGATCGACGAGCTCGCCCGGCGGATCCGCGACGGCCGCAAGGACGTCGTCCTGCTCGGCGCGACCGGCACCGGCAAGTCGGCCACGACCGCCTGGCTGATCGAACGGTTGCAGCGTCCGACACTGGTCATGGCGCCCAACAAGACCCTCGCTGCGCAGCTCGCCAACGAGTTCCGGGAGCTGCTGCCGAACAACGCCGTCGAGTACTTCGTCTCCTACTACGACTACTACCAGCCCGAGGCCTACGTCCCGCAGACCGACACCTACATCGAGAAGGACTCCTCGGTGAACGAGGAGGTCGAGCGACTGCGGCACTCGGCGACGATGAGCCTGCTGACCCGGCGCGACGTCGTGGTGGTCGCCAGCGTCTCCTGCATCTACGGCCTCGGTACGCCGGAGGAGTACGTCGGGCGGTGCGTGCAGCTCGAGCTCGGACAGACGATCGAGCGTGATGCGCTGCTGCGCAAGTTCGTCGACATCCAGTACTCGCGCAACGACCTGGCCTTCACCCGCGGCACGTTCCGGGTGCGCGGCGACACGGTCGAGATCTTCCCCGTCTACCAGGAGCTCGCCACCCGGATCGAGATGTTCGGCGACGAGATCGAGCGGATCTCGACGCTGCATCCCCTCACCGGCGAGGTGATCAGCGACGACGAGACGGCCTTCGTCTTCCCGGCGACGCACTACGTCGCAGGCCCGGAGCGGATGGAACGGGCCATCTCCGGCATCGAGGCCGAGCTCGAGGAGCGGCTCGCCGAGCTGGACCGGCAGGGGAAGCTGCTGGAGGCGCAGCGGCTGCGGATGCGCACGACGTACGACATCGAGATGATGCGCCAGGTCGGCTTCTGCTCGGGCATCGAGAACTACTCGCGCCACATCGACGGCCGCGCGGCGGGCACCGCACCGCACACGCTGCTCGACTACTTCCCCGACGACTTCCTGCTCGTCATCGACGAGTCGCATGTCACGGTCCCGCAGATCGGCGGCATGTACGAGGGTGACATGTCCCGCAAGCGGACGCTCGTCGACCATGGCTTCCGGCTGCCGAGCGCGATGGACAACCGGCCGTTGCGGTGGGAGGAGTTCCTCGACCGGATCGGGCAGACCGTCTACCTGTCGGCGACTCCCGGAAACTACGAGCTCGGCCGGGTCAAGAACGACGTCGTCGAACAGGTCATCCGGCCGACGGGTCTGGTCGACCCGCTCGTCGTGGTGAAGCCGCCGAAGGGTCAGATCGACGACCTGATGCACGAGATCCACCTTCGGGTCGAGCGCAACGAGCGGGTCCTGGTCACGACGCTCACCAAGAAGATGGCCGAAGACCTCACCGACTACCTGCTCGAGAACGGCGTAGGGGTGCGCTACCTCCACAGTGAGGTCGATACCCTGCGCCGCGTCGAGCTGCTGCGCGAGCTGCGAATGGGGGAGTACGACGTCCTCGTCGGCATCAACCTGCTGCGCGAGGGGCTCGACCTGCCCGAGGTGTCGCTGGTGGCGATCCTCGACGCCGACAAGGAGGGCTTCCTGCGTTCGGACAAGTCGCTGATCCAGACGATCGGCCGGGCGGCACGGAACGTATCCGGCGAGGTGCACATGTACGCCGACACGATCACGCCGTCGATGAGGTCGGCGATCGACGAGACGACGCGGCGTCGCGAGAAGCAGATCGCCTACAACGCCGAGATGGGCATCGACCCGCAGCCGCTTCGCAAGAAGATCGCCGACATCCTCGATGACATCCACCGCAGCGACGACGGCGAGCTGATCGGCGGCAGTGGCCGGGCGCAGTCGCGCGGCAAGACCCCGGTGCCGGGGATGGCCAGCAAGTCACCGACGGCCGGCAAGCACGCCGCCGAGCTGGCCGGGATGCCACGCGCCGAGCTGGCGCTGCTGATCCAGCAGCTGCAGGACCAGATGCACTCGGCTGCGGCCGAGTTGCAGTTCGAGTTGGCCGCCAGGCTCCGCGACGAGATCAATGAGCTCAAGAAGGAGCTCCGCGGCATGACCGCTGCGGGCATCGACTAGCTCTGACAACCCGACCCGTGCGGTGCGCGTCGGAATTGCATGAACAACGCCAAGTGCTCGCGTTCGGCCTTCAGCTGGCCGATTGTCCTGTCCATCGCCATCACCATCGCGATCGGCTTCCTTGCCGCCGGGTGCGGCGCCGGCTCATCCGGTGGGGCAGAAGTCCGATCATCCGGCGATCCGGCCGACGGCACCACCCAGCCCACCGCAACTGCCACAGGCTTCGCCGGTGTGGCGTTCGGCACGCCGCAGAAGGCGGCACAGGGCGCGCTGGTGAAGCTGCTCGGCGACCCGACGAAGGACCTCGCCGACAGCGGATTGCCGGCCTCGTGCGGTGTGTCGGCAAGCGCTGAGTGGAAGGGACTCTCTGCCTTCTACTTCAAGGGCGAGTTCGCCGGCTACGAGTACCGCGGCGCGGACGTCGAAGCTCCGAGTGGGTTGAACGTCGGAATGAGTGTCGCGGCAGCGAAGCAAGCGGCCGGGCGAGACTTCTCGACGTCGTTCGCGCAGGGTGGGTCGTGGGAGCTGGAAACCTCTGCGGGCAAGGTGTTCGGGTACCTGGACGCGGTGCCGCCGAAGGGGCGGATCGCGACGATCGACGCCGGCTCCGTCGGCTGCCCGTCGATGACGCCGTGAGGCGCTCGGGTTAGCGTCGCCATGTGACGTCGGCCGAGCTGCTTGCGTACTGCCTGGCCAAGCCGGGTGCCGTGCAGGACGAGCCGTGGGAAGGCGATGTCGTTGCCAAGGTAGGCGGCAAGATCTTCGCATTCATCGGCAGCGGCGAGAGAGTTGGCCTGAAGTGCGGTCATGACCGTGACGATGCGGACGAGCTGATCGCGCGGTTCCCCGACGACGTCGCCGTGATGGCCTACATCGGCCGTTACGGATGGAACTCGGTGCGAGTGGGCGGCAAGGTCCCCGATGAGGAGATCTGCGAGCTCATCGACACGTCGTACGACGAGATCGTTGCAAGGCTCCCGAAGGCCAAGCGCCCCTGATCTCGCGGCCTGTGGCCGATACCTCCGATGCGGGGCAGACTTCTCGCGTGACGACCTACCTCGTGACCGGGGGAACCGGGTTCCTCGGCCGGCACCTCGTCGAGCTGCTCACCGGGCGTGACGACGCCAAGGTGCTCGTGCTCGTGCGGGCCGGCTCAGTCGCAAAGCTCGCGAGGTTGGGCGATCGCGTGGAGCCGCTGATCGGCGACCTCACCGAGCCACTGCTGGGTGTCGGCGACGACGACCGGGACCGGCTGCGTGACCAGGTCGACCATTTCGTGCACCTCGCGGCGCTCTACGACATGACCGCGGACGCCGCGACCAACGAGGCGACCAACATCGGTGGGACCGGTGAGGCGCTCCGACTCGCGGCGGACATCAACGCGACGCGGTTCCATCACGTCTCGTCGGTAGCGGTGGCGGGAGAGTACGACGGCACCTTCACCGAGGACATGTTCGACGAGGCCCAGCATCTGCCGTCGGCGTACCACGCGACGAAGTTCGAAGCGGAGCGCCTGGTCCGGGAGCAGTCCGACATTCCTTGGCGGGTCTATCGACCGGCCATCGTCGTCGGTCATTCCAGCACCGGCGCGATGGACAAGATCGACGGGCCGTACTACTTCTTCCCGGCGTTGGCCCGACTCGCCCAGCTGCCGTCGTGGCTGCCGCTGGTAGGACCTGACCTGGGCGACACGAACATCGTGCCGGTCGACTACGTCGTCAAGGCCATGGACCACCTGATGCACGCCGACGCCTTGGACGGCCGCGCCTTCCATCTCGTCGCGCCCGAACCGCAGCCGCTGCTCGATGTCATCAACGCGTTCAGCGCCGCCGCGGGCGGGCCGGTGGTCGCGCTTCCGATCGACCGCCGCATCTCGGTGCCGGCGCGCTCCCTGCTGGGCTACGCCGAGGTCATCCCCGGGGTCACTCTCGCTCGCGACGTGTTGCTGGACCGGCTCGCCATCCCGCCGGAGGTGCTCCCGCACTCGACCTTCCGGACCGTGTTCGACTCGGTCGAGACCCGGCGCGCGCTGCGCGGCACGGGGATCTCGGCGCCGCCCTTCGAGGAGTACGCCGAGATCCTCTGGGACTTCTGGGCCGACAACCTCGACTCGGTACGCGCTCGGCGCAAACGCCCTGGTGCCGCGTTGCAAGGTCGTGTCGTTGTCATCACGGGAGCCTCGTCAGGGATCGGTGCCGCGACCGCCCTGGCCGTGGCGCGACTCGGCGGCATTCCGTATCTCGTCGCGCGTAGCGCCGACAAGCTCGAGGAGCTCAAAGCAGAGGTCGAGGCTGCGGGGGCCACGGCCCGCGTCTATCCGTGCGACATCACCGACGAGGAGTCGGTCGCGGCAACCGTGAAGCAGATGGTCGCCGACTCTCCGGACGGCATCGACTATCTCGTCAACAACGCGGGCCGCTCGATCCGTCGTTCGGTTCGGCTGTCCTACAACCGCTTCCACGACTACGAGCGAACGATGGCGTTGAACTACTTCGCGGCCGTCCGGATGATCTACGCGTTGCTGCCGCACATGGCGGACCGGCACTTCGGCCACATCGTCAACATCTCCTCGATCGGCGTGCAGACGGCGCCGCCACGCTTCTCGGCGTACGTCGCATCGAAAGCCGCTCTGGACGCGTTCAGCCGCGTGGTGGCGAGCGAGACGTGGGGCGACGGCGTGACGTTCACGACGATTCACATGCCGCTCGTCCGCACCCCGATGATCAGCCCGACGAAGATCTACGACGCGTTTCCGACGCTCAGCCCGGAAGCGGCAGCGGACATGGTGGTGAAGGCACTGGTCGAGCGACCGAAGCGCATCAGCACCCGACTCGGCACCTTCGGCGAGGTCGCGTACGCGGTCGCGCCCCGGGTTGTCGACGCGATCCTCAGCGTCGCCTACCGTGTGTTCCCCGACTCGAAGGCGGCCGGCGGCGAGGCCGAAGGGGTGTCACTCACCAGGGGGGCGCAAGCCATGATCAAGCTGCTGCCTGGCGTCCATTGGTAGTAGATGGCGTGCGAACCGCCGGGACTCGTGATCCTCGCGCCTCGCACCACGAGCTCGTGGAACGGCTCGTGCGGCACCGATATGCGCTGCTCGCCGGGCTTGCGCTGATCTTCTGGTTGTACCGATTACAGGACGGATCGACCGCGGGCGGCGACTGGTCCAAGTTCGTTCACGCGGCGTATCACGTCGGATCGGTCCAGGCCGTCGGCGTCTATGTCGGACCGATCTCGCTTCTCGCGGCGGCCACCTTGGCGTGGGCTGGCGTCACCGCGTCGTGGATCGTGTGGAGTGCGATTTGCATGGCGTTGGGCGTCTACAGCATTCGCTGCGTCGAGCAGGCGGCCGCGATCGCTTTGCTGGGCCGTGCCCGCGAGCGACAACGCGCGGCGCTGGTCGGCGGGGCATTCCTGCTGTACGTGTGGTCGTGGCCGGCTGTCGTCAACGGCCATCTCGATGATGTGTTTGCGCTTACCGCTATAGCCGTCGCGCTGCGCGGAGTCGCGGCAGGTCGGTGGGTCGTGGTGTCCGCAGCCTTCGCGTTCGCGTTCGCCAGCAAGCCCTGGGCAGTCTTGGTTCTGCCACTCGCCGGGGCGCTGCGTGGCGTCCGGATCCGCGGGCTCGCGCTGGCGGTGGGCCTGGCGGTGCTGCCGGCCGTCCCGTTCGTCATCGCGCATCACGGGCATCTGGGTGCGGAGCATCTCGACCTCTACACCTATCCCGACTCGACGTTGCGGTACCTCGGCGTGTCCTCCGGTGCTCGGCCGAGCTGGGCGAGAGCGCTGCAGGTCGCTGTTGCGTTGCCGTTGGGTGCTTGGGCGATTCGGCGGGGACGGTGGTTCCTGGTGCCGCTGCTCGCCATCGCGGTCCGGGTGAACCTCGACCCCCAAACGTCGACGTACTACCTCACCGGTGTCTTCCTCGGCCTGCTGGTATGGGATCTGTCCACGACACGGCTGGCGGGTCTCCGTACGGCGCTTCCCTGCCTCGCGCTCCTGATCGCACCCTCGGACCTTCAGGTCGCCGGGTTCGGTGGACCGTGGCTGGTGGACGCGGTCGTGCTGATGCGCCTCGGACTGCTGGTGTTGGCGCTAGTCGCCTTGTTCCAAGGCGGCAGCGGACGAGCCGGCCCGGTCGAGCCGCTCGCTGCCGGCTAGGCAGGGACCGGGAACCCAGCCGTCAGCTCGTGGGTCTCCTTGGCGACCTGCTCGATGTCCGCCTCGTCGCCTGCGGCAACCGCCGTCGCCACCCGATCCATCCAGCCGGCGATGGCCGTCATCTCGCCCGGTCCCATCCCGCGACTTGTCACGGCCGCGGTACCGATGCGGAGCCCGGAAGGGTCGAACGGCGGACGTGGGTCGTCCGGGATCGCGTTGTAGTTCGTGACGATGCCGGCCCGGTCGAGAGCCTGGGCGAACGGCTTGCCACCGATGCCCTTCGGCGTCAGGTCGACCAGGATCAGGTGGTTGTCGGTGCCACCGGACACCAGGTTGAAACCGCGCTCCGACAGGGCAGCCGCGAAGGCGGCGGCATTCGCGACGATCTGTGCCGCGTAGTCGCGAAACGCCGGCTGCGCTGCCTCGTGGAGCGCGACGGCGATCGCCGCCGTCGTGTGGTTGTGCGGGCCACCCTGCAGTCCGGGGAAGACGGCCTTGTCCAGCGCGGTCGCGTGCTCCGCGTTGCTCATGAGCATCGCGCCGCGCGGTCCGCGCAGCGTCTTGTGGGTTGTCGTCGAGATCACCGACGCGTGGCCGACGGGCGAGGGATGCGCGCCGCCTGCGATCAGTCCGGCGATGTGGGCGATGTCCGCGACGAGCACCGCGTCGATCTCTGCGGCGATCGCAGCGAAGGCGGGGAAGTCGATGGTGCGAGGAATCGCCGTACCGCCACAGAAGATCACCTTCGGGCGCTCGGCGAGGGCGAGGTCGCGCACCTCGTCGAGGTCGACCCGCCCGGTGTCGGTGCGCACGCCGTAGCGGACCGGGGTGAACCACTTGCCGGTCGCGGAGACGCCCCACCCGTGGGTGAGGTGTCCGCCGGCCGGCAGCGACATGCCCATCACCTTGTCGCCGGGGGACAGGAACGCCAGGTAGACGGCCAGATTGGCCGGCGAGCCGGAGTACGGCTGGACGTTGGCGTGGTCGACGCCGAACAGCGACTTCGCGCGATCGATCGCCAGCGTCTCGATCTGGTCGATGACCTGCTGGCCCTCGTAGTAGCGCTTGCCGGCGTACCCCTCGGAGTACTTGTTCGTGAGGACGGTGCCGGTCGCCTCGAGGACTGCCTTCGAGACGTAGTTCTCGGAGGCGATCAGGCGGATCTTCTCGCGTTGCCGCCCTCCCTCGGCGACGACGAGATTCGCGATCTCGGGGTCAGCGGCGTTGAGGGCGGGGAAAGCGGAAGTGCTTGGTACGTCGGGCATGTTCGCTCCCACGGCGACCGCGCCCAGGCGTACGGCGTCGGCCTTGTCTGCGCTTCCCGGTGGTCAGTTCCACCCACTTCACGCCAGTCGCGACGGCTTCAGTCTACCGGCGGTGTTCCCGCTGTGTGGGCATTCGCTGCTTCGTGCGCAGCGTCGGGCCGCTCCCGCCGATGAACTCGGCTTCCTCCGTCACCTCCTGGCAGTTGCCGCCGATGCTGAAAGGCGTCAGCGGAATGTGGGGCAGGGCGGGCAGCTTCGGGTTGTGCGGGCTGCGGAAAAGGGTCGACGTCAGGTTGCCGACCGTCCTGCGGCGCCAGGCCGACACGCCGGGGATCTCGATGCCGAACCGTTCGTGGAGGAACTTCAGCTGCGAGGTGTGGTCGAAGATCTCCGAGGCGATGTGGCCGCCGCGGCTGAACGGCGAGATCACGAGGGTGGGCACCCGTACCCCGAGACCGATCGGGCCACGGATCCCGAACGTGTCCGACGCGAGCGACTTCGCGGTGAGCCACTCGCCCGGCGTGCCTCTGGGGGCGGTGGGTGGCGGGACGTGGTCGAAGAACCCATCGTTCTCGTCCCAGGTCAGGAACAGCACGGTCTTGGACCAGACCTTCGGGTTCGAGGTGAGGATGTCGAGGACCTGACGCACGAACCACTGGCCGCGCTGCGGCGTCGCGGAAGGGTGGTCGTCGAACCCGAGCGGCGGAACGATCCATGACACCTTCGGCAGGTGCCCGCTGCGGACATCGGCCTGGAAGCTCGCCGGGAAGGTCGGGTTGAAGGCCTTTTGGTGCAGTGGGGTCGCAGGGTTCTGGAACGCCTTGAAGTACGGCATCATGTTGTCCGCGACCAGCATCACCAGCGGGTTCAGCGTCGGGTCGTAGAGCGCCGGGTCCCAGATCGGGTACTGCGCCAACCCGAGGTACTTCCCCGTCGCCCCCAGGAACGACGGGTGGTAGATCTTCCACGGGATGCCCGCGTCCTCCAGCACCTCCTCGACGGTGGGCCAGGTGCACGTCCACAGCGCTCGGGGGTCGACGTTGGTATCGGTCACCGGGCCACCGTGGTGTCCCGCGGGATCGATCGTGCCGGTCTCGGCCAGCAGCCGGTTGGGGTGGGTGGGCCCGAGCGCGGAGCAGAAGTAGTGGTCACACAGCGTGAAATGGTCGGCGAGCTCCCAGTACAGCGGGATGTCCTGCCGGGTGACGTAGCCCATCGTCAGCGCGCCGTTCGGGTTCCCCTCGTTGGCCTTGGCCGTGTGAGTTCGGACCCAGCGGTCCATCTTCCCGCCGTTCCAGCACTGGTGCATCGGACCCCAGTTGTGGGTGAGGTCGTGCGTGCAGTCCTCGCCGGCCGGCAGGTCGATGTGGAAGGGCAGCAGCTTCTTGCGCGGCGAGAGGTGAGTGCCGGCCGGGTAGTGCTGCGCGAAGACGCCGAGCGAGTGCTTGGGGTGGTCGTCGAATCCGCGCCCGCGCGGGTAGGCGCCGAAATAGTGGTCGTAGGACCGGTTCTCCATCATCAGGAAGACGACGTGCTCGACGGCACCGAGATCGGAACCGTGAGGCACAGTGCGGGATGCCCGCCGCGCGGTGGCGCGTGCCGCCGCGACCTGGGGAGCTGACGCGGCGGCGGTGCGCTCGGGCAGGCCGAGTGCGGCCGCCGCGCCGAGGGCGGAGATCGCCGCGATCAGCTCGCGGCGGGTCATGTCCGCCGGGTTCACGCCCGGCTCCAGTACGACGCCATCAGCTCGGTCGCCCAGGTCGGCTGCGACACCTCGCCGCGCGGCAGGAACTCCTTCATGACGGGTTTGACGTCGACGACGGGAGAGCCTTCGATCGCGTCGAGACCGTTGACCCGGATGGTCAGGCCGTCGACGCCGACGAGGCGGCAGGCGGTGACGCCCAGTCGGTTCGGGCGCATCCTGGCGCGCTGCGCGAGGATGCCGACCTCGGGCCAGTCCGGGTTCCCGCGAGGGCGCCGCGCGCCCGTCTCGATCTTCGCGGCGTCGACCTGGTCGAAGACGAAGATGACGTCGACGTGGCTGAACTCAGCCAGCCCCGCGACTGCCGCCGGCGTGACGCTCTCCGGATCGAGAACGATCTCCGACGTGACCGCGTCCCAGTCGTCATCGATCGCCTCCGCGCGTGACGACCGGACGACGCCGATCGGCGCCAGCGGGAACGTCACCGATTCATCGCGTGCGCCGGACATCGGCTGAGCGTAATCGCCCAGGCGTGACCGGTGCGGTTTGCAACGACTCGGCAACAATCTCGTCGGAACGCCCGTAGATCGGTATGTTTTGCCCGCGGGGGGCCGTCCCAGGCGTAGGAGCGCCAGGAAGGTCGCGCATGGCAGGTCTGACGCTGTCGCACTTGGGCAAGGTGTACGACGACGGCACCCGTGCTGTCTCGGATCTCAACATCGCCATCGACGACGGCGAGTTTCTCGTGCTCGTCGGTCCCTCCGGCTGCGGGAAGACGACCGCACTGCGCATGGTCGCCGGGCTGGAGACGGTGACCGAGGGTGAGATCCGGATCGGGGATCGCGTCGTCAACGATGTCGCGCCCCGCGATCGCGACGTCGCGATGGTGTTCCAGTCGTATGCGCTGTATCCGCACATGACGGTTCGCGACAACATCGGGTTCGGGCTGAAGCTACGCAAGACTCCGAAAGCGGAGATGACCCGGCGGGTCGACGAGGCGGCGGCGATGCTCGGGCTCTCCGAGCATCTCGACCGCAAGCCAAGGAATCTCTCCGGTGGGCAACGACAGCGCGTTGCGATGGGTCGCGCGATCGTCCGTCAGCCGCAGGCGTTCTTGATGGACGAGCCGCTGTCCAATCTCGACGCCAAGCTCCGGGTTCAGATGCGCGCCGAGATCGGGCGGCTCCAGCGTGACCTGAAGGTCACGACCATCTACGTGACGCACGACCAGACCGAAGCGATGACGCTCGGGGACCGCGTCGCGGTCATGAAGTCAGGCGTCCTGCAGCAGATCGCCCCGCCGCAGGAGCTCTACGACCGGCCGACCAACCTCTTCGTGGCCGGCTTCATCGGGTCTCCCGCCATGAACTTTCTCGGTGCGACACTGCGCCGCTCGGAGTCGGGGCAATGGTCGCTGGAGTTGGGGCCGAGCACCCTCACAGTGCCGGACTCAGTGATCCAGGAGCGACCCGCCCTCGCGGCGTACGTCGACCAGCCGGTGATCGCCGGCATCCGTCCCGAGGACATCGAGGACGCCGCAATAGTCGGCGAGGTGGAGGGTCGCAGCCTTCCGGCGGTCGCCGAGCTCGTCGAACCGCTCGGGGCCGACCTGATCGCGTACCTGGGCGTCGACGTACCGCACCCTTCCGGGCACGAGCTTCTCGACGAGCTGGCACGCGAGGCCGGCGAGGCGCCGCTGCCTGGAGAGCAGGACCGGTCGACGATCGTGGCTCGGCTGAGTCCTCGCAGCGCTGTCGGTGGTGGTTACCGCACCGTCGTCACCGTCGACACCGAGCGGCTGCACATGTTCTCCCCGGACTCAGGGGAGGCGATCTGGGGCACAAGGGCAGAGGGATCGAGGACGTCGTCCACAGGAGAAGGAGAATGATCATGGCGGTTGGTAGAAGGGCCCTGGCGGGGCTCGCTGTCGCAGCGAGCGCGTCCGTGGTCCTGGCAGGCTGCGGCTCCAGCAGCTCGGGTGGAACGGGTGCGCCCGCTGCGAGCAACAGCGCGACCACCACTCCCGACCTGGCGGGCAAGTCCTACAGCGTGCTGGGCCAATGGACCGGCGGCGAGCAGGCCGCCTTCCAGAGCGTCATCGACGCCTTCGACAAGGCGACCGGCGCGAAGGGCCACTACTCCGCCGTGTCCGGCGGCGACGAAGCGACCGTGCTGGGTGCAAAGGTCAACGGCGGCACGCCCCCCGACCTCGCGATCCTCGCGCTGCCGGGCGCGATCGCGCAGTACGGCAAGGCGGGCAAGGCGGAGCCGGTGTCGGCCGACGGTCAGTCCGTGACGGCTGCGAACTTCTCCGCCGAGTGGGCGAAGCTCGCGACGGTCAACGGAACGCTCTACGGCGTCCCGGTCGACGCCGCGAACAAGTCGACGGTCTGGTACAACACCAACCTCTTCAACGACGCTGGAGTCAGTGACCCGCCGGCGACATGGGACGACCTCATCACCGACGCGAAGACGCTCGGCGACTCGGGCGTGGGAGTTCCGATCTCGGTCGGCGGCGGCGACGGCTGGACGCTGACCGACTGGTTCGAGAACGTGTACCTCCGCACGGCGGGCGTGGACATGTACGACAAGCTCACTCACCACGAGATCAAGTGGACCGACCCGTCGGTGGCCACTGCCCTCAAGGCGTTGAAGCAGATCTGGGGCGACGAGAGCCTGATCGGCAAGCCTTCGAAGGCGCTGAGCACGCCATTCACGGATTCCGTGGACAACGTGTTCAAGAAGAACCCGACCTCCGCGATGGTCTACGAGGCAAGCTTCGTCGCCACGACGATCACCAGTGACAAGAACCCGGCGCAGGTCGGGGTCGACGCGAAGTTCTTCCCGTTCCCATCGATCAACGGGTCTGAGCCGGTGCTCGAGGCGTCCGGTGACTGGGCGGTGGCGTTCACCAAGAACAAGGCGGCACAGGCCTTCCAGGCCTACCTGGGCACCCCCGAGGCGGCGAAGCTGCTGGTGTCGGCTCCGGGCAGTGGCTTCCTTTCCGCCAACAAGAACCTGCCGTCGTCGGCGTACCCGGACGCCACGTCGGGGCAGCTCGCGGAGCAGATCGTCGAGGTGGGTGACAACTTCCGCTTCGACATGTCCGACCAGGCGCCGGCCGAGTTCGGCGGCACGCCCAACAAGGGCGAGTGGGCCGACCTGCAGTCCTTCCTCGGCAACGGGGACGTCGCGGCGGCTCAGCAGAAGCTCGAGAAGGACGCCAGCGCGGCCAAGGGCTGGTAGCACTGCGACGGCGGAGCGGCCCGGACCCCACAGGGTCCGGGCCGGACGGGGCGAGCCCCGGGTCGCGGCTGCGCCCACCCGGGGAGAAGCGTTGGATGGCGCTGGTCTTCCTGGCGCCGGCGCTCATCCTTCTGGCGGCGCTCCTGCTCTACCCGCTGATCTACTCCGTGGTCCGCAGCCTGTTCGACGACTCGGCAGGTGGCAGCGCCGGTCCCTTCATCGGGCTGGCCAACTACAAGCACGTGTTCACCGACCCGGGGACCCTGCGGGCGGTGAAGAACAACGTCATCTGGGTCGTCGTCGCACCGACGGTGGTCACGTTCCTCGGCTTGGTCTTCGCCGTGCTCACCGAGCGGATCCGCTGGGCGACCGTCTTCAAGACGGTCCTGTTCATGCCCATGGCGATCTCGTTTCTCGCCTCGGGCGTGACCTTCGAGCTGATCTATGCCGATCAGCCCAGTCGCGGCCTGGCCAACGCGGTGACGATCGGCATCCACGACACGTTCCTGCCGTCCAGCGCGTATCCCGGGCTGCATCCGCGGGACGACAGCGTCCTCACCGGTACGGCGAAGACCGGCTACACGTCGCGGCGTACCTATTCGCCGGGGACGCCGGCGCTGCTGCCCTTGACCGGATTGAGCCTGCAGTCACCGCCGTCGAGTGCACAGCCCGCAGCGACGGCAACCAGGTCACCGGGCTTGTCGGGCGTGGTGTGGAACGACTTCCGGCTCGGCGGCGGCGGCACGTCCGGGAAGGTGGATGCCGGTGAACGCGGGCTGGGCGGCACGAAGGTCGAGGCCTTGCGTGACGGCAAGGTGGTCGAGACCGCCATGGCGGAGCCGGATGGCAGCTTCGAGTTCCCCGACCTGACCTCCGGCGGGTACCAGCTGCGGCTGCCGGCGTCCAACTTCGCCGGCGCGTACGGCGGCATCTCGTGGCTGGGCCGCAACCTGATCACGCCGGCGATCATCATCGCCTACCTCTGGATCTACGCCGGCTTCGCGATGGTGCTGCTCGCGGCGGGCATGGCGGCGATCCCGCGTGAGGCGCTCGAGGCGGCCCGCATCGACGGTGCAACGGAGTGGCAGGTCTTCCGCCGGGTCACCGCCCCGCTGCTCGCGCCGGTCATGGTCGTCGTGTTCGTCACGCTCGTGATCAACGTGCTGAAGGTCTTCGACATCGTGTTCGTGATGGAGCAGGGCGCGGGCGCCAACGGGAAGTACGCCGACGTGCTGGCGGTCTCGCTCTATCAGGCGTTCGGCAACCAGAGGTACGGCCTGGCGAGCGCGATCGGTGTGCTGCTCGTCCTCTTGGTCATCCCGGCGATGGCGTCGAACATCCGCCGGTTCAGGAGGGAGCAGCGGTGAGCGCGTCGACGGACATCGTCACCGGTCGAGCCCGGCGCAGCCTGCCGGCGCGCATCGCGGCGCTGGCCAGTGGCGGTGTGCTGCGGATCGCACTGATTGTCATCGCGCTGATCTGGCTGGTGCCGACGTTCGGCCTGTTGGTCGAGTCGTTTCGCGACCCCGCGGAGTATGCGAACGGCGGGTGGTGGCAGGCGCTGGCCCACCCGGCACAGCTGACCGTCGCCAACTACGACGCGCTGGTCAGCAACCACTCGATCATCTCGTCCTTCTACAACACCATCAAGATCAGCGTGCCGGCCACGTTGCTCGTGGTCATCATCGGCGCCGCCGCCGGGTACGCGTTCGCCTGGATCGACTTCCCCGGGCGCGACTGGTTGTTCCTCCTCGTGATCGGGCTGCTCGTGATTCCGATCCAGATCGCGCTGATCCCGGTCGTGAAGCTCTACTCGCTGCTTGGGGTCTCCGGGTCGATTGGATCGGTTGTCGTCTTTCACGTCGCGTTCGGGCTGCCGTTCGCGATCTTCCTGCTGCGCAATTTCTTTGCGGGGATACCGCGCGACCTGCCCGAGGCCGCCCGGATGGACGGGGCGAGCGAAGGCCGGATCTTCTTTCGGCTGATCCTGCCGCTCGGGCTGCCGGCGATCGCCTCGCTCGCCATCTTCCAGTTCCTCTGGGTGTGGAACGACCTGCTCGTCGCGCTGGTCTTCAGCAACCAGTCCAGCGAGCCGATCACTGTCGCGCTCGCCAGTCAGACCCGCCAGTTCGGCAGCAGCGTGGACATCCTGGCGCCCGGTGCCTTCCTGTCGCTGGTGGTTCCGCTGGTCGTCTTCCTGGCGTTCCAGCGGTTCTTCGTGCAGGGAGTCATGGCCGGCAGCGTCAAGTAGCCCGGTACGGACGACAAGGTCTGGAGCGGTTCACTCCCCAACCGGCCAGTGTTCGACGTCGAGCATCGGGAAGTCGTTCGGGCTGCCAGTCGTACTCGCCACGTCCTCGTGAGCCGGCGATCCGGTCGATCTCGCGGACGAGCTCGTCGTCGATCTCTATGTGCACTCGCATGTGTCAAGGAAGCACATAACGGTCACCAGCCTCGCTCGTGCCATTCGTCGAGGCTCGGCCGCTCTGCGCCGAGGGTGCTGTCGTGGCCGTGCCCGGGGTAGAACCACGTGTCGTCCGGCAGTACGTCGAACAGCTTCGCCGAGACGTCGTGGAACAGCAGCTCGAAGTTCTCCTTCGAGCCGAACGTGTTGCCGACCCCGCCTGGGAACAGCGAGTCACCAGTGAACAGGTGTGGCCGGTCGCCGTCGGAGTAGAGCAGGGCCACCGATCCCGGCGTGTGCCCGCGTAGGTGGATGACCGAGAGCTGGTGGCTGCCCACCTGGACGATGTCGCCATCGTGCAGCGGCTCGGCGACGGTCACCGGCAGCGGCTCGATGTCCTCGGGGTGCGCGGCGACGGGAGCGCCGGTCGCGGCCACCATCTCCGGCAGCGCCGCCCAGTGGTCCGGGTGCTGGTGGGTGGTGACGATCCGCTTGAGCCGGTCGTCGTCCAGGACGCCAAGCAGCACGTCGGGGGAGTGGGCGGCGTCGATCAGCAGGACGTCGCCGGTGTCGGCGCACCGCAGGAAGTAGCAGTTGTTGTCGTACGGGCCGACCGCCACCTTGGCGAGCCGGAGGCCGCCGCCGAGGTCCCGGACATCGGGCGGGCCGCCCACTGTCACTGCTCCGGTGTATTCATCCGCCATGACCGCACCTTACGGCGAAGACCTGCCCGAGCCGCCACGTAGCATGCGGTCGAGCCCACTCCGCCGTCGTGAGAAAGCACCCGTGGCCGACCAGCTGATCGTCCGAGGCGCACGCGAGCACAACCTGCGTGACGTCAGTCTCGACCTGCCCCGAGACGCCCTGATCGTCTTCACCGGCCTGTCCGGCAGCGGCAAGTCGAGCCTTGCGTTCGACACGATCTTCGCCGAGGGTCAGCGTCGCTACGTCGAGTCGCTGTCCGCCTACGCGCGCCAGTTCCTCGGCCAGATGGACAAGCCCGACGTCGACTTCATCGAGGGCCTGTCGCCGGCCGTGTCGATCGACCAGAAGTCGACCAGCCGCAACCCGCGGTCCACGGTCGGCACGATCACCGAGGTCTGGGACTACCTGCGACTGCTCTATGCGCGAGTCGGGACCCCGCACTGCCCCGAGTGCGGCGCCCCGATCGCCCGGCAGACGCCGCAGCAGATCGTCGATCGCGTCATGGAGCTGGCGGAGGGCACCCGCTTCCAGGTGCTCGCTCCGGTCGTACGCGGCCGCAAGGGCGAGTACGCCGAGCTGTTCCGGGAGCTGCAGACCAAGGGGTTCGCCCGGGCCCGCGTCGACGGCACCGTGATCATGCTCAGCGACCCCCCGAAGCTCGCGAAGTACGAGAAGCACGACATCGAGGTGGTCATCGACCGGCTGTCGGTGAAGGCGTCGGCGAAGCGGCGGCTCACCGACTCGGTGGAAACGGCGCTGAATCTCGCGTCCGGGATCGTCGTCCTCGACTTCGTCGACCTGCCCGAGGACGACCCGCATCGTGAGCGCAAGTACTCCGAGCGACTGGCCTGCCCCAACGACCACCCGCTGGCAATCGAGGATCTCGAGCCGCGCACGTTCTCGTTCAACTCGCCGTACGGCGCGTGTCCGACCTGCACCGGGCTGGGGGTGAAGCTCGAGGCCGACGAGGAGCTGATCGTCCCCGACCCGACGAAGTCGCTCGCCCAGGGTGCGGTCTCGGTGTTCTTCGGCCAGAACGGCAGGGACTACTTCGGGCGGTTGATGGACGCGCTCGCAGACGAGCTGCGCTTCGACATCGATACGCCGTGGGAAGAGCTACCGGCGAAGGTGCGCAACGTCGTCCTCCGTGGCTACCCGAAGCAGATCCACGTCCGGTACAAGAACCGCTACGGCCGGGAGCGGTCCTACCACGCCCGGTTCGAGGGCGCGATCCCGCACGTCGAGCGCCGTCACGGCGAAGCTGAGAGCGACACGAGCCGGGAGCGCTTCGAAGGGTTCATGCGCGAGGTGCCGTGTCCGGCGTGTGAGGGCGCGAGGCTCAAACCCGAGGCGCTCGCGGTCAGTCTGAACGGCCGATCGATCGCGGAGGTGGCGCGGCTGCCGATCGGTGACTGCGCGGACTGGCTGGCGAAGCTCACGCTCACCTCGCGGGAGCAGCAGATCGGTGGACGGGTTCTCAAGGAGATCAACGAGCGGCTCCGCTTCCTCGTCGATGTGGGTCTCGACTACCTCTCGCTCGACCGCGCGGCGGCGACCCTCGCCGGCGGCGAGGCGCAGCGGATCCGGCTGGCGACGCAAATCGGTGCCGGGCTGGTCGGCGTTCTCTACGTCCTCGACGAGCCGTCGATCGGTCTGCATCAACGCGACAACCGACGGCTGATCGAGACCCTCGTGCGGCTGCGCGACATGGGAAACACCCTGATCGTCGTCGAGCACGACGAGGACACCATCCGCACCGCTGACTGGGTGGTCGACATCGGTCCCGGTGCCGGCGAGCACGGCGGCGAGATCGTCCACTCCGGGACCTATGACCAGCTGCTGAAGGTCGACCGTTCCATCACCGGTGCCTATCTCGCCGGGCGCCGCGAGATCCCGATTCCCGACATTCGCCGCCAGCCTTCGCCGGACCGCCAGCTGCGGGTGGTCGGTGCCCGCGAACACAACCTGCGCGAAGTCACGGCCGAGTTCCCGCTCGGCTGCTTCGTCGCGGTCACGGGTGTCTCCGGATCGGGCAAGTCGACGCTGGTCAACGACATCCTCTACTCAGTCCTGGCCCGCGAGCTCAACGGTGCCCGGGTGGTGCCGGGCCGGCATCGCACGATCGAGGGCCTCGAACACGTCGACAAGGTCGTCGGCGTCGACCAGTCGCCGATCGGCCGTACCCCGAGGTCGAACCCCGCGACGTACACCGGGGTGTTCGACCGGATCCGTGCGCTGTTCGCGGAGACGACCGAGGCGAAGGTCCGCGGCTATCTGCAAGGCCGGTTCTCGTTCAACGTCAAGGGCGGGCGCTGTGAGGCGTGCGCCGGCGACGGGACGATCAAGATCGAGATGAACTTCCTGCCGGACGTCTACGTCCCGTGCGAGGTCTGCCACGGCGCCCGCTACAACCGCGAGACGCTCGAGGTGCACTTCAAGGGCAAGACGATCGCCGACGTCCTGGACATGCCGATCGAGGAGGCCGCGGAGTTCTTCGCGGCGGTGCCCGCGATCTCCCGGCATCTCACGACGCTGGTCGATGTCGGGCTCGGGTACGTGCGGCTCGGTCAGCCGGCGCCGACGCTGTCGGGTGGCGAGGCGCAGCGCGTGAAGCTCGCGTCCGAGCTGCAGAAGCGTTCGACCGGGCGGACCGTCTACATCCTCGACGAGCCGACCACCGGCCTGCACTTCGAGGACATTCGCAAGCTGCTCGGCGTCCTCACCCGACTGGTCGAGGCCGGCAACACCGTCGTCGTCATCGAGCACAACCTCGACGTGATCAAGACCGCCGACTGGATCATCGACATGGGGCCCGAGGGGGGCAGTGGGGGTGGCACGATCGTTGCCGCCGGCTCACCGGAGCAGATCGCCACGGTGGCCGAGTCGCACACCGGCCGCTTCCTCGCCGACGTCCTCGGGCAGCGGGTGAAGGCCAAGCCGCGGACGACGCGCAAGCGGGCAGCGCCCGCGACGCGCAAGCGCGCCTAGCGCCCATTGCCACTTGAGCACCCTCTAGCGTGCTCAGACGGCAATCGGGTTGTCCGTCGCGCGGACTAACCTCGGCAGGTGTGGCGGATCCGGCGAGCTATCGACCCGCTCCCGGGTCGATCCCGGACTGCCCGGGCGTCTACCGGTTCCGGGACGACCACAACCGGGTCATCTACGTCGGCAAGGCGAAGAGCCTCCGCAGCCGGCTCAGCTCCTACTTCCAGGACATCGCGGCGCTGCACCCCCGGACCCAGACGATGGTGCGCACCGCCTCGTCCGTCGACTGGACCGTCGTCGGGACCGAGGTCGAGGCGCTTCAGCTCGAGTACAGCTGGATCAAGGAGTTCGACCCGCGGTTCAACGTTCGCTATCGCGACGACAAGTCCTACCCGTGGCTCGCCGTCACGCTCGACGAGGAGTACCCGCGAGCCCAGGTGATGCGGGGTGCGAAACGCAAAGGCGTGAAGTACTTCGGCCCGTACTCTCACGCCTGGGCGATCCGCGACACGCTCGACGCGTTGCTGCGGGTCTTCCCGATGCGGACCTGCAGCGCCGGCGTGTTCAAGCGCGCCGGTCAGGTCGGGCGCCCCTGCCTGCTCGGCTACATCGGCAAGTGCTCGGCGCCCTGCGTCGAGCGGGTGAGCGCTGAGGAGCACCGGGCGATCACCGAGGACTTCATCGACTTCATGTCCGGCCAGACCCAGAAGTTCGTACGTCGGCTCGAGAAGGACATGCGCGCCGCGTCCGAGGCGCAGGAGTACGAGCGAGCGGCGCGCCTCCGCGACGACATCGGCGCGCTCAACCGGGCGATGGAGAAGCAAGCTGTCGTTCTCGGCGACGGCACCGACGCCGACGTCGTCGCCTTCGCGCAGGACGAGCTCGAGGCAGCCGTCCAGGTCTTCTACGTGAGGGGCGGCCGGGTCCGCGGGCAGCGCGGGTGGGTCGTCGACAAGGTCGAGAACATCGGCACCCCCGGACTCGTCGAGCAGTTCCTGACGCAGGCCTACCTCGACTCCGGTACGTCGGACAGCGAGGTGCCGAAGGAGGTACTGGTCCCGGAGCTTCCCGACGACGCCGATGTCGTCACCGAGCTGCTCGAGCTGGCGCGCGGCGGCAAGGTGGCGCTCCGGGTCCCGCAGCGTGGTGACAAGCGTGCGCTGCTCGAGACGGTCGAGCGCAATGCCAAAGAGTCCTTCACCCGCCACAAGCTGAAGCGATCGAGCGATCTGACCGCGCGGGCGCTCGCGCTGCAGGAGCTGCAGGACACGCTTGGTCTCGACCAAGCGCCGCTGCGGATCGAGTGCTTCGACGTGTCGAACCTGCAAGGCACCGACATCGTCGCGTCCATGGTGGTCTTCGAGGATGGCCTCGCCCGCAAGAGCGAGTACCGCCGGTTCGCCATCAAGAACGCCGGCCAGGACGACGTCGGATCCATCAACGAGGTGATCACCCGGCGCTTCCGTCGCTACCTCGAGGAACGTATCGACCTGGCTGAGGTCGAGATCGATCCCAATGAGGACGACGAGATCGGTCACGGTGTGGGATCGCCGATCGACCCGGGCACCGGCAAGCCGCGCAAGTTCGCCTACCCGCCGCAGCTCGTCGTTGTTGACGGCGGAGCGCCACAGGTCGCGGCGGCCGCCGAGGCAATGGCGGCACTGGGCATCACTGACGTGTCGCTGTGCGGGCTTGCCAAGCGACTCGAAGAGGTGTGGCTGCCCGACCAGCGAGATCCGGTGATCCTGCCGCGGACCAGCGAGGCGCTCTACCTGCTGCAGCGGGTGCGCGACGAGGCACACCGGTTCGCGATCACCTACCACCGGCAGAAGCGCTCGAAGGGGATGGTCGAGAGCACGCTGGACGGCGTACCCGGACTGGGGGAGACCCGGCGCAAGGCGCTGCTGCGCAGGTTCGGCTCGGTGAAGCGGCTGCGGTCCGCAACGGTCGAGGAGATCGCCGAGGTGCCGGGGCTCGGTCGTCGCACCGCTGAGGCGGTGCACGCGGCACTCGCAGCGGCGGCGGCGCCGCAACCAGCGGTCGATCCGTCGACCGGTGAGATTCTCGAAACTCGAGACACCGAATCCCAGGACACAGTGGGCGTGTCGGTGGCAGGCTCGGGGTCACAGTCATGACGGTGTCCTCGAGTGCAGCGAATCCGCCGTTGAAGCTTGCGGTGATCACGGGGTTGTCGGGCGCGGGTCGCAGCACAGCGGCGAAGTGTCTCGAGGACCTCGGGTGGTTCGTTGTCGACAACCTCCCGCCGACGCTGATCCCGAACGTCGCTGATCTCGCGGCGCGTTCCAACGGCGGCGTCGACCGGGTGGCGGTCGTCGTCGACGTCCGCAGTCGTGGCTTCAGCTCAGACCTGCATGCCGCGCTCGAAGGGATCGAGCGGAACGGCCTGCATCCGCACATCCTCTTCCTCGAGGCCCCGGACGAGGTGCTGGTCCGCCGGTTCGACGGGGTACGGCGGCCGCATCCGCTGCAGGGCGAGGGGCGTCTGATCGACGGCATCACGCAGGAGCGCGAGCTGCTGCGCGACCTCCGCGGCGAGGCGGACCTGGTGGTCGACACGAGCGATCTCAACGTTCACGAGCTCCGCGCGAAGATCGCCGCGGCGTTCGAAGAGACAGCTGCGCACGATCTGCACCTGTCGATGCTGACCTTCGGTTACAAGTACGGGATCCCGGTCGACGCCGATGTCGTGATCGACTGCCGCCTGCTGCCGAACCCCCATTGGGTCGAAGGCCTTCGCCCGTTGACCGGTGCCGATGCAGCCGTCCGTGACTACATCTTCGGCCAGCCGGGCTCGGCCGAGTTCGTCGACGCGACGACGGCGTTGCTGCGCCGGTATGAGACCGGCTATCTCAACGAGGGCAAGCAGTACGCCACGATTGCGATCGGCTGCACCGGCGGCCGCCATCGCAGCGTCGCCGTGGCGATCGAGCTCGCCGAACGGATGCGCGCCGACGGCGTCGACGTGTCGCTCACGCACCGGGACATCGCCCGCGAGGAGCGGTTGCCGTGACCGCACCGAAGGTCGTGGCGTTCGGCGGCGGGCATGGCCTGTCCGCGTCGTTGGCCGCCCTGCGCCGGGTGACACCGAACTTGACCGCCGTCGTCACCGTGGGTGACGACGGGGGCTCGAGCGGCATCATCCGCGACGAGCTCGGCTTCCTGCCGCCGGGTGATCTCCGGATGGCGCTCGCGGCCCTCGCCGGCGACGACGAGCAGTCCCAGATGTGGGCCACGCTCGCCCAGCACCGGCTGGGCGGTGCCGCGACGCTGGCGATCCACCCGGTCGGCAACCTGATGCTTGCCGGCCTCGCCGATCTGCTCGACGACCCGGTCGCATCGCTGGATGCCGTAGGTCGACTGCTAGGCGCGGTCGGGCGGGTGCTGCCGCTGTCGGTGCGACCGATAGAGATCGTCGCGCACGTCGTCGGGATGAACCCGTTCGACGAGGACTCGATCGACGAGGTGCGCGGCCAGGTGGCCGTGGCGACCACACCGGGTCAGGTGGTCGGCGTGTCGATCGACCCGCCGACGGTGAATGCGTGTCCCGAGGCGATCGAGGCGGTGCTCGACGCCGACTGGCTGGTGTTCGGGCCCGGCTCGTGGTTCACCAGCGTGATCCCGCATCTGCTGGTGCCCGACATGATGAAGGCGGTGATGACGTCGCAGGCACGACGCGTCGTCACCCTGAACATGTCGGCGCAAAGCGGCGAGACCGAAGGGTTCTCCCCGGCGACTCATCTCGAGGTGCTTGCCGCGCATGCGCCGGACCTGAATGTCGACGTGGTGCTAGCCGCCCGCCGAGCCGCGGCAGAGGGCATGACATCGTTGGAGGCAGGTGCCGCGAGTCTCGGTGCGAGGCTCGTCGTCGCCCACCTCGGAGCCGACCAGTCCGTTCCGACGCACGACCCGCAGCTGCTCGCCGCGGCGTACGAGTCGATCTTTGCCTCTAAGGGGGATGACGCATGGCAATGACGGCCGCGGTCAAAGACGAGCTCGCGCGCGTCGCTGTGACCAAACCGTGTTGCCGCAAGGCAGAGATCGCGACGATGCTCCGGTTCGCGGGCGGCCTGCACCTGGTCGGCAAGGGCCAGCTGATGATCGAGGCGGACCTTGACGCGGGCGCCACGGCACGACGGTTGCGCAAGGACCTCGCCGAGGTCTACGGGCATGCGTCCGAGCTTGCGGTGGTGTCGGCCGCCGGACTTCGCAAGGGCTCGCGCTACCTGGTGCGCGTGACGAAGGATGCCCAGGCACTGGCCCGTCAGACGGGGCTGGTCGACGGCAATGGCCGTCCGGTGCGCGGGCTCCCGCCCCAGGTCGTGTCGGGCGCGTTGTGCGATGCGGCCGCGGCATGGCGCGGCGCCTTCCT
>Ga0164242_10000218_pt1 | contig 71675 bp, 65 predicted proteins | sample OricomgcompostMG_FD_108783 | JGI IMG/M metagenome (GOLD analysis project Ga0164242, IMG submission 108783) | Miracle-Growth compost microbial communities from Emeryville, California, USA - Original compost - Miracle growth compost (MG) ... | reverse complement strand
TATTTGCAAAATAGAGGCACATTTTCGATCCGAAACGTTGCTAGTTGTGGTCGACTTTCCCCGCTAGACCCTGCTACCCGCTTTTATCAACCTGATTCGTGCTGGCACCTCTGTTTTTAAGGGCATTTCAGCGAATTCAGCGTGTTCACAGAGACTTGCACGTAGCCGACTTTCTCCGCGAGCGTGTCGGTCAGCCAAAGCTGGTTGTGGAGGCAAAGCAGCGAATCGTCGAGGCTGCTCGTAATGTGGTGGTGCGGCTGTTGCGCCGGAATCGGTACATCCGAATTTGTGCGCAACAACCGCACCGCTCGATCACAACGGGCTCTTCGGCGAGGCGAGGTGAGCGCCGCTAGTCATCGGCGACGCTTTTGCCGCATGACCCGAGTCGCCAGTCTTCGGCACGTCCGGCGCTTTCGTCGCCTCACCCGCGACGCCAGCATCCAGAGCCTTGCGCGGCCAGACTTCGTCCAGGTCGTACACAGTCGCCCAGCGATTGCGCGAGCCTTTCGGCGGCTTCATGCCCACCTCATTGTTGGGCGGAATCAGCAGATTTTCGAACCCACGGGAGACGTTCGACTTATTGCAGCCGACGAGCTTCGCGATCTGTTCGATCTTCGCCCCCTTGTTGCGCGCGCACCACGCGAAACGGACGACGGCGCGTTCGGCGATGAACGGCTCGAAGCGGAAGTTATAAGTGCCGCCCGAATCGACGAACGCTTCGACCATCACTCGACCGGCGCCCTGCGCGTGACGGTCAGCCAGAGACGCGTTAGTTAGCAAGATCGCCATCTGCGCGCCCGGTCCGGGTTCGCACTTGCTGACTTCCACGAACTCGCTGGCGTATACACGCAGCCAAGCCGTATCTTGCTTTTTGGTGCACGCCACGAAGATGACGAGGAATGCACCTGTCTGTTCTATCGCCGCGTTGAGGTGAGCCAGCACGCCGGTCGCCTCATCGCACTTCAGGTTTTTATACGCGACGTGCGCGACGACGCACGCCCCCGGTTTCAGATGATCCCTCAGGACGTGTGCGCCCTCGGGACACAACGGATTGAAACTGTTGCAGTGGCCGACCAGCACCGTTTGGAGTTGCGCTTCGACGTCTTTGGGAGTGAAAGTCTTCACAGCCTCCAAAACCCGCGAGCCGGACGGCGATAGGATCGTGACCGCGTTCACAGGGTCGACCGGCAGGTCGGCGATGATGCGGTCGCGAGCGATGCCGCCAGTGATGGCGGCGATCGACATCGCCAGCAAAGTCGGATCGTTCACGGTCGCGACAATTACACGTTTTGCGGGTTTCATATTCGCGCAGGCCTTCTTCGCGGGCGGCACGGACGCCCGTGCGGCGACGCTCGGCTCGTGCGAGCTATTGACTGTATTCGAATCCGCGCCCGTCGCTTTCGGGATGCTACCGACGAGCGTCGTGTCGTGTTTCTTCTGGGCCGAATTGTTATCATTAACCATGATTGGCCTCGGCCTTCAATTTCGTAATGCACTCCTCGATTTCGGCAAGAACCCAACCACGCGCACGCTTGGAAAGCGCGACGGGACGCGGCAGCTTCCCGGCCTTGATCAATTCATAGATGGTCGTGCGACCGACGGGGTAAATGCGCTGGAGATCGGGCATACGGATGACGCGCGGAAGCGACGTCGTGGGCGTGCCCGTCGGCGCAGCGACAGGCTGCGGAACCGATTCGGGATTGAGGCTTCTCTTCATGTGGCAGACTCCGGGTTGTTTAACGGAACATGGCAGGACGCCGATGAACATCGAGCATCTGTACGCAGTTTCGTCACCCGTATGCGGTCGTAGCAGAATTTTCCGAGGGCAATGTAATTTTCCGACTGCACGCCGTAACCCGAACTCCACGCAACCTCACCTCACTATGGAGAAAGCAGCATGCCTATGAAGGACAAGGCGCTAACTTGGGTCGATCCCTGGCTCGAACACAACTTTGATCTGCTGTCGGCCGACTTGCAGCAGAAAATTCTCTCAGAGCGCGAGCGGTGGCGAGTAGATGCTGCGGCGGCGCAACGCACACGCGAGGCGTTATTGAACAGGCTGGTGGCGTCGGTTGACGTGATTACTTCGACGACCATGCCGGAGTTGAAGTTTTACACGCTCGACAAAGCGATCGACATCACGGCTCGCGCAATCACTGAGGCTCTTCACGATATTCCCGCGAGCAAAGCGCACACATCCGAATACTGGGCCGATACACTTTCAAAACATCAGGAGCGCCTTCGCGCGCTGGTTGAACTAGGTCGACTGTCCGTGTTCGATACAAACACAAGCGGCGCCTGCGTGTTCGAGTCCGGGCTACCCGACTGGGCAAAATGCGGTAACCTCGGTCTCAGCCGATCCGGGATAGTCGACTTCGCGCGCTGTCAAGGCGTGGAGATCAGAGGCGCTCAGGAACCCGAGCGTAAGAGCACCAAAAACTACAATACGATGCTTAAGGTAATGGCGACATTGATCTACTTGCGCAACGAGCCGAAAAGTGACGGCGCCATCTCGACCGAAATAGAGAGTCGAAGTCAGTTAATGGGAATCGCCGTCTCTGCCAGGACTGTAACTAACTACATCGCGGATATCGGGAAAACTCTTGAAATCTCTCGGAAGAAACTCGGCCTGTCTGACCGGGAGGACGCATCTGACTGAAAGCAATGAAGGGCCAGCATGTAGGTTCTGGCGGCAAGCGTTTCTTTTCGTGCCTGTATTAACCGTTCTCCGGAAGAGCAACATCTTCATATTCGTGGCTCGTCAAGATCGCAAGCCGTTCGCCCAGTAATCGCCATGCGTCTTCCATTTCGTTCGCATAGTCATGTTGCAGATAGACCCGATCAAGCTTGTCGCTGCGAGCGTGATTCAGGCAGCGGTGAACGGTGCTTTCGGGCACGCCAAGACTTTGCATCAGGGTTCCGCAAGTGCGTCGCAGGTCGTGGCACTTCCACTGCCCACCGTCCAACGCGAGTGCGTCAACACGTTCTGTGCGCCCGGGCAGCGGCTTGCTATCAACTCGCTGACGGTCGGCGAGTGCCTTTCCAACGGTCTGATTGTTGAGGGCCGCAGCACGATCCCGATTCGACGGGAAAACCCAATCGCTGCGCAAATCCTCCTGCAGTTTTTCACGCCATGCCCAAAGCGCCGCAAAATGCACTAGCGCGAAGTCGGACATTTGTACGTCAAGTGCGACCCCCGACTTCGTGTTTCCCGCAGGTATGTGCCAAGACTTATTTTGCAGATCGACATGCGACCAACGGGCTGCCACGGTCTCGCCTACGCGCGTCCCGATTGACAGCATGATCCATATCGCCGACCGGATCGCGAGCGACAGATCGGCCTTCGGCAACAGTTGGGAAAGTTTGCGAATTTCGTCCTCACTCAACACTCTATCGCGCTCGTTATCGCGGACGGGATCATAACCGCCGCTCACGATCTCCTCGGCTCGAATCGCCAAAATGTCGCTGCTCGCAAGTAGACGTTTCCATGGCTGATTCTGGTCGCCCCAGCGAAACATCTGCTTGAGATCAACGAGCAGCGCGGTCGCTTGCCGGTTTGCGCCACTGTCGGATATACGGGTAAGGATCGGTCGCACATCCACTGCGTACAACTGCGTAAGGATCTTGCTTCCGATTTCACCCTTTACGAACTTAGCGAATGTGCGAGCGACCTCCGCCCCCCCGTCCTTCCGGCCGCGCTTGCCTCGCTTCGTTGCGATGGTGGGGAACCACGCCTCATATAAGTCCTGCACAGTCATGGCATCAGCTCGTTGCTGCTCGCGCTGGCGGCGTTGTCCTTCCAGGTCATCTCTAACTTTCTGTTGATGGTCCACGCCACTCCGCGCGAGCGCGCGAATAGCGGCCGCCTCATGTCGAGCATCAGCAAGCGACAAATGAGCGGCGTCGGTGTTGGAACCGTAGCGACGTGGCAGTGTCACCGTAGTCTCCTTGCCGTCGGCCGTGTACTTGACCTGCCACGTTTTTGCCCCGTCCGTTGCAACCCGCAGACGCAGACCGTCACCGTCCGGCAAGAAGTAAGCCTTATCCTTGCTTTTTGCCAACTCAATTGCCCTGACTGTAAGCTTTCCCATGACTCCATCGGTAACGGCCGTTTCGTTACCGTCATGTTACCGGAGATGTTCGGAATTTTGGTGAACAAAGCGGAACGTGCTCGAACTTAAAATATTAAAAAACTCCGTTATATCAATGAATTGAAGGACGTTTTCGTATCCTGCCGAACACCGCGAGACGGCGTAGCATCTGATTTGGGATCAGAGGGTCGTAGGTTCGAATCCTATCGCTCCGACCACGCAATCAAGGGGTGACGAGACGCTGTCTCGTCACCCCTTTTGCCTTTGTGCATCGCGCAGGCGCGGCGCATACCGCGCCACGCCCCGCGTTCAGAACGTATGCTGCATGCCCACGCCAAACGTGCTGCCGGACGGATGGCTCGACAGCTTGTCGTATGAGTAGACCGCGTAAACCAGCGACCGCTTCGACAGGATGTATTGATAGGAAACCGTGCCGGTATTGCGAATGCTCCCCTTGTCAAGCGGCGCGCTGTGGTTCGTGCGGGCCCACTCGGCGAGAATCCGGTTCGACGGCGACAACGGCACCGACAGGCCAAGCTCGTAGGTGTGCGAACCGGTTTCGACGTTGGTATTGCTCGTCATCTGCGCGGCGCCGTACAGCTTGACGAACTTCGCGTCGTAGGCGCCGCCCACGAGATACAGATACTGCGCCGACGAAGGCGTCACGGCCGCCGTACGATTGCGCTGCGCCGAGAATACCGCCGTCACCGGCCCCCGCACGTAGGTCAGGTGCAGGCCGACGTTGTCCTTGCCCTGATGGTCCGTCGTATCGCTGATGCCGTAAATGACGGTGCCGGTGAGGCCGTTAAACGAAGGACTGACGTACTCGACCGCGTTTTTCCATACCGTGTCGCCGATTTCGGTGTTGTTATAACTGGCCGTGTACGACTGCACGATCAGCGGCGAAAAAACCACCGACGAACCGAACGGATTCACGAGCTGCTGGTTGAGGTACGTCGGGTTGGTCTGCAAGCCGGCCTTCACCGTCCCGTACGAGCCCGTCAGACCGACATACGCGTTGCGCGAGAAAAGACCGTCGGTGGTATTGCGGCCCATCTGGCCGGTGTTGGAGCGGAAAAAACTTTCGAGGCTGAAGATCACCGCGTTGCCGCCGCCGATATCTTCGCGGCCGCGCACGCCCCAGAACGAAGTCGTGAGTCCGCCTCCGCCTTCCTGAAAGACGCTCTTCGGCGAGGTGCTCAGCTTCGAACTATCGACATACATGCCGATCAGCCCGTACATCTGCACCGCCGGCGACGTCATCTGCGCCGCCCCCGCGCTGATCTGCGAAAGGTCGGCATGAGCGCTGCCCGCGCCCAATGCCAGACACGCGGCCGCCGCATGAGCGATGTGCGACGCACGAAAATTCAGCGAGATTTTGTTCATTTTAAAAGTCTCCAACCTGTTTTTATGGACTTCGAAACACTTGAATGCGCCGCTTTCCGACAGGCGTGCGTGTCCCCGCCGGGTGCCTGCGCAATTCATCGGGCAGGCTGCCCGGACACACCGGTAAAAAGCGAGACGCGCGGGCGGCGTGCGGTCGTTATCCGCACGCCAGGCGAGTCAGTCGAGTTCCGTCCGCGCCGTCGGCATGATCAGCACGACGACGATATAAACGATGCTGGCCACGGCACTCACGGTGGCCAGCGTCATCGGCAGGGCGTCGACCTGACGGGCGAGCAGCGACACGAGCGTCGGCAACGAGCCGCCGATCGCAAAGCCGACATTCCACGAAATCGCCGTCCCGCTGGAACGGATTTCGGTAGGGAAACGCTCGTTGAGCACGATCACGAGCGGCGCATAACAGAAGGTTCCGATGGCGCTGAGCGCGATCGTACAGGCCGCGATCGCACCGATCGAATGGGTGTGCGCGAGCCCGAGGTACAGCAGCGGAATCGACACGAGCGAGATCAGGCCATACAGCACCATGGCGACGCGGCGGCCGATCACGTCGGTCAGCCAGCCGGAAAGGATCGACGTGAGACTCACGCAAACCGCCGACGCACTCAGAATCAGGCCTATCGTCGTGTGCGGCACGTGATTGACGATCTTCAGGAACGTGGGCAGATAGCCGGACGTCAGATACGACAGCCCGCCGCCGGTCAACGTGAGGAACACGCAGCCGATCGTCACGCCGACGAAGCCGCCGCGCAACGCGCTGACCTTGATCTGCTGCGTCGACACTTCCGTCTTTTTCTCCGCAGCGAGCGCGAGCCACAGCGGCGATTCCTGAAGGCGCGAGAAAACGAACAGGCCGAGCAGCGAACTGACGAGACCGGAAAAGAACATGATGCGCCAGCCCCACGCCGCGAAAGCCGGCCCGGAAACGAGCGAACTCACCAGCACGAAGATCAGCGATGCGAACAGTTTTCCGACGCCGGAACCACCCCCGCAGATGATGCCCGACGCCAGTCCCCGGTATTGCGGATCGATCGACTCGGTGCCGAGCGTGTGCGTCGCGGCCACCATGCCGCCCATGAACACGCCCTGAATCAGGCGCAGCAGCAGGAACGCGGCCGGCGCGAGCAGGCCGATGGTCGCGTAGGTTGGCAGCGCGCCCATCAACGCCGTGGACACGCCCACGCCGACCGACGCGACGACCAGCGTGCGTTTGCGCCCGTGCCGGTCGGAGTAGCGTCCGAACACGTAGCCGCCGGCGGGACGCATGATCAGCGTCACCGTGAACGCGCCGTACACGGCGGCAAGCGACAGCATCTGCTTCGACGAATCGAAGAACGCATGCGCGAGGACCGGCGCCACGTACAGCAGGATGAACAGGTCGAATAAATCGAACGCCCAGCCGAGGCAGGACATCGCGACCGCCTGGGCTTTTTGCCCGCGGGTGAGCACCAGCCCCGCCGGCTGAGAAAGCGGGAAATCCACTTATTTGTCTCCTTGGAATTATCAAGGTCGCGAATCGTACACGATGCCGCTTCGCGACCGGCGGCCGCCCCCGTAGAACGACCGTACTACTCACCTTTTACGAACAGGACTCCCGATCTTCCTCCGGCCAGTAAAGACGCCGCGGATTTTCGACCAGCAGCTTGCGCTGCAACGCCGCCGTCGGCGCGATGTGCGGGATGAAATCGACCAGCAGACCGTCGTCGGGCATATGGCCGGTCAGATTCGGATGCGGCCAGTCGGTGCCCCACAACACGCGATCGGAGAAGTTCTCGACGAGGTGGCGCGCAAACGGCACGACGTCGCGATACGCGGCGCGCTCGCCATCCAGCGCGGCCGGACCGGTGCTCGACAGACGCTCCGGGCACGTCACCTTACACCAGACATTCGGATTTTCGCGCATGAAACGCACGAACAACTGGAACTCGGGACCGTCGACCGGCTTCGTCACGTCGGGACGCCCCATGTGATCGACGACGAGCGTCACCGGCAGCGACGTGAAGAATTCCCACAATTCGGGCAGATCTACCGCCTCGAAGTAGATCACCACGTGCCAGCCCAGCGGCGCGACCCGCTGCGCGATTTCCTTCAGTTCGTCCTTCGGCGTCGAATCCACCAGACGCTTGATGTAGTTGAAGCGCACGCCGCGCACGCCGGCGGCGTGCAGTCGCTGCAGTTCGTCGTCGCTGACGTCGCGGCGCACCGTCGCCACGCCGCGCGCACGGCCGTCAGCCTGCTGGAGCGCGTCGAGCATCGCGCTGTTGTCGGCGCCGTGGCAGGTCGCCTGGACCACCACGTTGCGCGCGAAACCCAGGTGATCGCGCAACGCGAACAGCTGCTCCTTCGATGCGTCGCACGGCGTGTATTTGCGCTCCGGTGCATAGGGGAACTGATTGCCCGGGCCGAACACGTGGCAGTGGGCGTCGATCGCGCCGGCCGGCAGCGTGAACGTCGGCTTGCTCGGGTTCACGTACCAGTCGAGCCAGCCCGGTGTTTTTTCGAACGGCGCCGCGGGGGCGCCGGATTGCGTATTGGACATCTGTTGCTCTTGTTCAGTCGATGTATTTGAGTCCGGCCCTGGCGAGCGGCTCGCGCATGGCGTACATGTCGAGTCCGAGTACGCCGCTCGCGAGCTTTTCGCGCTTCGCGGCTTCGTTCGCGTCGCGAGCCGTCGCCACTTCCAGGGTCTTTTCGGCCATCGCACGCGGCACGCACACGACACCGTCGTCGTCGGCCACGATCACGTCGCCGGGGTTGACGAGCGCGCCCGCGCAAACCACCGGGATGTTCACCGAGCCGGGCGTCGCCTTGATGGTCCCTTTCGCGCTGATGTAACGGCTCCACACCGGGAAGTTCATCGCGGTGAGCGTCTTGACATCGCGCACGCCGCCTTCGATCACGAGCGCACGCGCGCCGCGCGCCTGGAAACTGGTGGCGAGCAGATCGCCGAAATAACCGTCCGAACACTCCGCCGTGATCGCCGCGACGACGATATCGCCAGGCCGGATCTGCTCGGCGACGACGTGCAGCATCCAGTTGTCGCCCGGATGCAGCAGCACCGTGACCGCCGTGCCGGACACCTGCGCGCCCGCGTAGATAGGACGCATGTACGGCTTCATCAGGCCGACACGGCCCATGGCCTCGTGCACCGTCGCAGCCCCAAAGGCCGCGAGCGCATCCGCGACGGCCGGCGCCGTGCGTTCGATGTTGCGATGAACCACGCCGAGTTCGAACATTTCATTGCCCCTTCTTCTTGAGCGCCGCGTCGAGGCGCGGATAAACGCGACGGGCATTGCCCTCGTAGACCTTGTAGCGTTCTTCCTCGCTCAGGTTCAGCGTCGCCTCGATATACCGGCGCGTATCGTCGTAGTAGTAGCCCGTTTCGGGATCGATGCCGCGCACCGCGCCGATCATCTCCGACGCGAACAGGATGTTGTCCGCCGGCATCACCCGCGTCAGCAGATCGATGCCGGGCTGGTGATACACACAGGTGTCGAAGAACACGTTGTTGAGCAGATGGTCCGCGAGCAGCGGCTTCTTCATTTCCTGCGCGAGGCCCCGGTAACGTCCCCAGTGGTACGGTGCGGCGCCGCCGCCGTGCGGAATCACGAAACGCAGCGTCGGAAAATCCTTGAACAGATCGCCCTGGATCAACTGCATCACGGCCGTCGTGTCGGCATTGATGTAGTGCGCGCCGGTGGTGTGGAAGCACGCATTGCACGACGTCGACACGTGTATCATCGCCGGCACGTCGAGTTCCACCATCTTCTCGTAGATCGGGTACCAGTGACGGTCGGTCAGCGGCGGCGACTGCCAGTGGCCGCCGGACGGATCGGGATTCAGGTTGACGCCCACGAAGCCGTAGTCGCGAACGCATCGCTCCAGTTCGGGCACGCAGGTCTTCGGATCGACGCCGGGCGACTGCGGCAGCATCGCCGCGCCGATGAAATGATCGGGAAACAGCGTCGAAACGCGATGAATCAGTTCGTTGCAGATCGATGCCCACGTGCTGCTGACGTTGAAGTCGCCGATGTGGTGCGCCATGAAACTCGCGCGCGGCGAAAAGATCGTGAGATCGGAGCCGCGCTCGCGCATTTTCCTGAGTTGATTGGACTCGATGCTTTCGCGCAGTTCGTCGTCGCCGATCCGCAGTTCGGAAACGAGCGGCGCCGGTTCCGCCCCGCCGATGCTCGCGACCTGACGATTGCGCCACTGTTCGAGCGCCTTCGGCGCGGTGGTGTAGTGTCCGTGGATGTCGATAATCATGGGTATGCTCACGATGAGTCGGGATGCGCCGCCTACGCCGGCGCCATGCCGTGCCGGCGCTTGAGTTCGTCCCACTGCGGAAAACGCAGTGAATTCAGCAGGTCGCGGGCTTGCGACGGGTAGGATGACGAAACGCCGAGCCCAGCCGAAAAAACCGTCGTCATGCCGCAACTCGCGGGCATCGTGCCGAGCACGTCGACGGACGTCAGATCGATGAGTTCGCTCAGTTGCTGGAAGCCGAGATCGACGACGCCGTCGGCGATGAGCCGGCCCACCGGCAGGCCCGGCTTCGCCTGAACCAGGCGCTCGCGAACCGCGTCGATCACGTTCCAGCGCGTCAGCAGCGCGATCAGCGCGGTACCGCTCGGGCCGGTCGAATAGCCGATGCGGCGCGCCGCGAGCACCGCATCGCGCACCGCGTTTTCGTCGTCGACGGCCGGGCGCGCACTACCGGAGCGCACGGCGACGGCGACGCTCGACACGACGAAATCCGTTTTGCTGTCCGCCACGATGTGGCCCGATTCGATCAGTTCGTCGATCGCGGGACTCGCGAGCGCGACGAGGTCGAACGCTTCGCCGGCTTGCACGCGCCGCGCGGCCTCGACGCCGCCGACCGATTCGAACTGCACGTCTACATCGGAATACTGACGGTGCAGTTCGGCGATATCGGCCAGCAACGACCGGGTGGCCATCGACGAAATGCCGACGAGCCGGATGCGGGAGCGGACGGAAGCGGTCGTATTTTGCATGGCCGGATTCTGTCCGACCGTCCGCCCGCTGCCTAGGCCGTCGCCGTACTAGCTGCTATAAGGTTTTGTTATGGGCGACGAGTTCCCGCAGCACGCGCGACACCTGCCGCACGAGCGGCGTCACCGGCTTGTGCGCCGACACCGCGAGACACAACGTGCTGGTGACCAGCGGGTTCTTGAACGGCCTCAGCGTAAACGCCTGCGGACGTTCCGACGTGGCCACCGCCGTCTGCGGCAGCACCGCGTGACCATGGCCGGAAGCGACGAGATCGAGAATCGCCGGTACGCTCGACACTTCGAGCGCGATATTCAGCTTGACCCCGGCCATCGCAGCCTGCGCGTCGATCAGCCGACGCATCGCGTGCGTATGTCCCGGCAGGATCAGCGGATATTTCGAAAGCTCGGCAAAGGGCAGCGAGCGCGTCCGCGTATCCCCGCGCGTCGCGCGGCTGACGAGGCCGAGCGCCTCGTCCAGCACCGGCGTGACGTCGATCGCGGGGTTTTTGCCGGGGTTATGGAGCAGACACAGATCGAGGCGCCCCATCGCGATCCACTCGACGAGATGAGTGGACAGTCCCTCGACGATCGAAAGCGACGCCGCGGGCAGTTCGCGCCGAAACGTCTCCAGCAGAAACGGCGTGAGGCGCCGGGTCATGCTGGGCGGCAGCCCCACGACGATATGCCCGGACGGCTCGTCGCGCGCCGATTCGATGTCCTCTGTAACCGTCGCGACGAGTTGCAGAATGCTGACGCCGTGATCGAACAGACGCTTGCCGATTTCGGTCAGCACCACGCCCCGCCCGTTGCGGAGCAGCAGCGTCACACGCAGGTCGGTTTCGAGCAGACGGATCTGGCGCGATAGCGCCGGCTGGCTCATGTTCAACTGCATGGCCGCCTTGCCGAAACTGCCCAGCTCGGCAACGCGAACGAAATAGCTGAGCTGCTTGAGATTCATATTTTCGCGGGGCTCGTGGCGATCGGAAACGTCGCCATGATACGCCGGGCCGGAAGTCCGGTCCGGCGACGGCGAACATCCGGCCCGAAACGAAACGGGCCGTATTCCGTGCAATACGGCACCCGATCGAGCCCTTTACTTCATCGCCACCGCATCCCGGTACGGCTTGTCGTCGAAGACCTGCGGCGACAGCTCGCCCTTGAGTGTGCCCGCCGACCTGAATACGTCGAACGTCCGCTTCAGCGTCGCGATATCGTCCGGTCCGAACGACACCGCATTCATCGACGCCCAATGATCGGCATAAAACCGCGCGCCCGAATCGTTGATATTCGCGGCCTGCTTCAGCGCGGCGACGACCGCCTCCGGATGCGCGTTGCCGAGCGCGAGCGCGTCGCGCATCGCCGCAATCGCCTTTACCGCGTCGGCCGGATGCTTACCCAGCCAGTCGCTGCGCATTACCGCCACGCCGATGTACGGCGGTGTCGACGTCTTCGTCATCTGCTTCCACTGGTCGGCCAGCGTGGCGAGCACGCGCAGCTTATGCTCGCCGTCCGGCAACTGGGCGACCGTCGACGGCCGCAACACCGCCGCCGCGACGTTCTTCTGCACGAGGAACTGCGCGAGGCGCGGCTCGTCGCCGGCTACGAGCCGGTAATCGCCGCTCTTGAGCCCGTCGTTGCCTTCGAGCACCGCCGTGCCGACACCGGTAGTCGCGCTGCCGACCGGCGACATGCCGACCATCTTGCCGCGCAGTTCGGCCAGCGAATGAATCGGCGAATTCGCAAGCGTGACGAACTGTGCATCGACGATCTGAGTCGCCGCCACGATCTTGACCGGCACGCCCTGCTGCGCGAGGCTGTACGCGCCGGCGAGACTCGTGCCGAACGCGAGGTCGATCGCATTCGAGGCCAGCGCGGTGGTCGGCCCGTTGACGTCCGGGAAATGTACGAACTTCACGTCGAGCCCGCGCTTCTGGAAGCACTTCTGCGCCTCCAGAAGCGCACCGAAGCCGAGACTGATGCCGCTCGTCCAGTAACCCACGCGCAATTCGGCGGCGCCTGCCGCCGCGCTCGTCAGCGTACACGCGCACACGGTCAGCAGGCCCGCGAGAAAGCGGAAGGACTTCATCGTATACCCCAGAATGAATGAAAGGCGGCGACATCGCCGCAATATGCCGGCCTCTGTGGCCGGCCCCGAACCAACGACGAAAAAGTGGCAGCGGAGCTTGCCAGGCGCTCACCGCATTTCCCCGCTTCGTTCGCAGGTCGAAGCGACACCGCTCCAGCGCCGTACGGTCCGCACGTCGATGTCGAACAGATCGGCAGCGCGGCCGAGCGTGTGATCGATCATCTCGTCGAGCGTCGCCGGCTTCGCGTAAAACGCGGGAACCGGCGGATAGACAATCGCTCCCGCGTCGGTCACCGCGGCGAGCGAGCGGATATGTCCCGCATGCAGCGGCGTCTCCCGCACCATCAGCACGAGACGGCGGCGTTCCTTGAGCATCACGTCCGCCGCGCGCGACAGCAGCGAACTCGTGCAGCCGGTCGCGATCTCGGACAGCGTCTTGATCGAACACGGCGCCACGATCATCCCGTCCACGCGGAACGACCCGCTCGAAATCGCCGCGCCGATGTCCGCGTTCGGATAATGGAAGTCCGCCATGTGCTTCACGTCGGCGAGCGACATCCGCAGTTCGTCGGCCAGCGTGACCTGCGCGGAGCGGCTGACGACCAGATGGGTTTCGACCTTCGCCGCGCGCAGCAGCGCGAGCAGCCGCACGCCATACACCGCGCCCGACGCGCCGCTGATGCCGACGACGATGCGCCGTCGCGACACCGCATCGTCCGGCGTGACCGTCGCGCCGGCCATCACGGCTTCTCCTGCGCGATCAGCTTCTGCGCGGCCTGATACGGGCTGCTCACGAATACGTCCGCCGGCAGCGTCCCTTTGATTGCGCCGCTCGCGGCGAAGATCTGCTGCTCGCGCCTGAGCGTGTCGATATCGGCCGGGTCGAACGAGATGCTGTTCAGTTCGGCCCAGTGCGCCGCGTACACCTGCGCGTCGCGCGCCGGCAGATTCGCGACTTTCTGCAGGATCGCGGCAACCTGGTCAGGATGGGCGTCGCCCCATCTGATCGCGTCATGCACGGCGACGATGAAGTCCGTCACCGTCTTCGGATCGCGCTCCATCAGTTCGGTCCGCGCGGCTGCCACGCCCAGGTAGGGCATCGCGTTCGAATGGCTCATCTTCTTCCATTCGTCGGTCAGCGTGCCGAGCCGTCGCGTCTTCACGTCGTCGCCCAGCTGCGCGACCGTTACCGAACGCAGCGCGGCGGCGTCGACCTGGTGCTGCAACAGGAACTGCGCGAGACGGCCTTCGTTGCCCGGCACCAGCGAATAGTCCGTCGGGCCCAATCCGTAATTCGCGCGCAGCACCGCCGCCGTCATCAGCGCGACCGAACTGCCCGCCGGCGACATGCCGACCTTTTTGCCGCGCAACGCGCCGAGCGATGTGACCGGCGAATCCGCCGGCACCACGAACGTCACGTCGGCCGGCGCCGTCGCCCCGAAAATCTTGATCGGCACGCCGCTCGCCGCGATGCTGAAGGCGCTCGCGCCCGGCACGCTGAAGCTGATGTCGATCACGTTCGTGGCGAGCCCGCTCGCCGGCGCGTTCACCTCGGCGAAGTGCACGAAACGCGCATCGGAAATCCCCGCCTTCTTGAGGAAATCGCCGGTTTCGAGTACCGCACCGAGTCCGAGGCTGACGCCGCTCGTCCAGTATCCGATCCGCAACGGCGCCGCTTGCGCAACGGCCGAGCACGCACATAACGCGGCGGCAAGCAGAATGCTTCTGATGCACAGCTTCAATCGCTTCATCTCAGGACCTCGATCATTGAATGACGAACCGCATCGCGCAACCGACGTGGCGGGATCAGCGTTGCGCGGGCGCCACTGCATCGAAACGCGAACCGCGCATGCAGAGCTTGCCCTCCGCGGTCTTCCACACCTGCCCGCGTTCGTGCAGCAGGCCGAGTGCGCGGGCCAGCGTGCGGAAGTCGTATTTCGACAGCCGCTCTGCGAGCGCCGTGTAATAGAGCGGCGTTTCGCCGATCGCCGCGAGCGCGTCGGCGGCCGCCGTTTCGAGCGCGTCGCCCGGGGACACCGCCACTTCGTCCGCCTTGCCGGCAAGGTAATCGGCGATCTTCGCGGTGTCCGCGTACGCATAGGAGATCCGCTCGTAGCGCTCGTGCGGAATGCCCTCGGAAATCGTCGCGTCGATGCCGACCTTCGCGCCGGTCGGCACGCGGCCTGGCGGCATCACCGGCAAGCTCGGATCCAGCGGCTTCGCGCGCGCGTCCGGAACCACGAACACATCGCGATCGCCCTGCACGCGCGTCGCGATCGCCCACTCGACTTCCTCGCCGTTGAACACGTCGATGTCGTCGTCGACCACGACGACATGCTTGAGATCCATCACCGACAGCGCGGCCAGCAACGCGTTCTTGCCTTCGCCGGCCTGCTTGCGGATCGAAATCACCGCATGCCAGAACGCCCGGCCGCCGAGCGTCACGTTGATGTCCTTCACCTGCACGCCCGCCGTACGCAGCGCACTGCGGATCGCCTGATAGCGGGTCGGCGCGGCGAGCCACGTGTTCTCCCACGGCATGTGCAGCGAGTAATACATCGCGTCGCGCCGATGCAGGATCGCCTTGATCCGCACGTTCGGGTTCCAGTGCAGGCCGCCCATCAGCGCGGTGAATTCGCCGAAGCGTCCTTCCGGCTGCGTCCAGCCGGTCGGCAGGATTTCTGCCTCGATGACGATTTCGGAATCCGCAAGAAACGGCAGGTCGACGGTTTCGCCCATCGCCAGTTGCACCGCCTCGCCGCGAATGCCGCCCGCGATGCCCATTTCGTCGACGCCGATCGGCGCGCGATAGCCGGCGCCCATGATCTCGACCGGATGATTGCCGAGCGAGATCGTGATCGGGCACGGGCGCCCCGCTTCGTACGCGCGTTGCGCGAACATCCGCATGTTGTTCGGCGTGACGATGTCGATACCGGTCAGCGCCTTTTCCTTCACCATGAAGCGATAGATGCCGCTGTTCAGCCCATACTCGGGATCGCGCGCGATGACGATGCCCGCCGTGATCATCGGGCCGCCGTCGAAGATCGACGACATCGGCACCGGCAGGCGGAACAGGTCGACGTCCCCGCCCTTCAGGATCACCTCCTTGACGGGCGGGTTGTCGACGTACACCGGCGGAATCGGATTGTCGATGCCCCGCTGCAGCTTACGCTCGATTTCGAAGTACGAATCGCAGTCGAGCGCCATCATCGCGCGCCGCTGCGTGCGGATGATGCCGGACAGCAGCGGCATCTCGTAACCGATCACGTGATGAAACAGCAGCGCCTTGTCGCTTTGGTCGACCAGCGTGCCGACGTGCCGGATATCGACCGGCTGGCGGATGTCGACGAGTTCCTGTGCGGCCCGCAGCCGGTCGAGAAAATCGCGGAAATTCTCTTTCATGTTGGATTCCTGAAAAATTGGAGAGCGCCTTGAGCCGGTGTGCCGCGCGTCATGCCGAAGCGCTGCGCTGCACTTCGTCGCGCGCCCACTGCTTCAATGCGGCGCGGTCGATCTTGTTCGTCGACGCGATCGGCAGCGCGTCGACGAACCAGACGCGTCTCGGATGCTGGTACGCGGGCGCATGTTCGAGCGAATGGCGCTTCACGTCGTCTTCGCTCAGCGCTGCGCCGGTGCGGCGCACAACGAACGCGACCGGCTTGGTGCCCTTGATGTCGTCGTCCACCGGCACCACGCATGCCTGCGCGATGTCCGGGTGCGTTTCGAGTATCCGCTCCACCTCGCCGGGAAAGATGTTCTCGCCGCCGGACACGAACATATCGTCGGCACGCCCGACGAATGCATGGAAGCCGTCGGCGTCGCGCGCGAACACGTCGCCGGTCACATAGAACCCGTCTTCGGTCAGCGGCATCGGCAGATCCGGACGATTGTGGTAACCGAGCATCACGGCCGGACTCTTCATCGCGAGTACGCCGCACGCGGGCCCGTCGGCCGGCGCGTCGAGCAGCTTCACGCCGACCTCGGGATGCGCGAAGCCGACAGACAGCGGCGGCGTCACGAGCCCGCGCGGATGCGGACCGAATACGACCGGGCCGCCTTCGGTCGTCCCGTACACGTTCGCGACCTTCGCGTTCGGCAACACCTGCGAGATCTGCGCGAGCAGACTTTCGCCGACCGGCGCCGAGCCCATCCGGATGTGCTGCACCGACGACAAATCGATACGCGCAAGCACGTCGGCCTCGCGCAGCATCATCGCCATCATCGGCGGCACCGACGTGAGCCATGTCACGCGATAACGACCGATCGACTCGATGTAGGCCCGTGCATCGAACTGCGGCAGCAGTACGACGGTGCCGTGCCCATACAGGGCCATCAGCACGAGCGTCAGCGCGTTCATGTGATAGAGCGGCGCGGCCACCAGAAAGCGATGCGGTTCGGGCGGCTGCGCGGCGGCGCGCGTGCGGGCCACCCACAGATGGCCGTCGTGCGACAGCATCACGCCTTTCGGCTTGCCGGTCGAACCGGACGTGTACAGGAACATCGCGGGGGTGCGGTGCGCCGGCGCAACGGCATCGAGGGGGCCCGGATCGGCGAACGACGCGAGGCTCGACTCGCCGTGGCCGTCGAACACGACGACGGGCACATCGGACGGACAGTCGGGCAAGCGCGCCGTATCGCAGAACACGAGCCGCGCACCGCTGTCGCGAATCACGAACGCCGACAGCGCGGCGGGAAAGCGGAAATTGACCGGCACCGCGACGAGCCCCGCACGCATGATGCCGAGCAGCGCAGCCACGTAGTCCGCGCGGTTGGCGGACAGGATCGCGACCCGCTCGCCGGCCGCGAGCCCGCGTGCGAGCAGGCCGCGCGCGATCGCATCGGCGAGCGCATCGAGTTCGCCGTAGGTCATCTGGACCTCGGGCGTCGCGCCGTCGCCCGCTCCTGCCGGAACGATCAGCGCGGGCTTGAGCGGATCGCGCGACGCATCGAATAGCGCGCCGAGGTTACTCGGAGTGTGCATGTTCAGCGGTTCCAATAAATTCGATCACGGACTGAAGGTCGTCGATACGCACGGACAACGACGGCGCGCCCGTTCCCGGATAGACTGTTTCGCAAGCCTGAATGTCGAGTTCGGGCTGTTCGCCGGCGGCGTGCCGCACGCGCTCGCGCAGCGCCGCCAGATCGTCGACCTCGACGACCAGCGCCGCGAACCGGTTCGGTCGCTGTGCGCCCGGCAAAAGCGCGCCGTAACGAACCCGACACGCGCGCTCGTCGACGAAGCGCAACACAAAGCCGTCGAGAGACAGCGTCGGCCCGGCAGCCGCAGTCGCATCGTCCGCCGCGACGCCCAAAACCTGTGCATACGCACGCCGGTCGACAAGCGGATCGGTACCGGCGACGACCAGTTCGGCGAGACGCCGCGCGCCGTTCGGATGCGTCGCCCATTCGCGACGGAATACCCACTGCGGCGTACGGTGCTCGCAGAAATACACGCGCCCCGCGGCCAACACGCCGGCCGCGAGCCGGGTAGTCGCGAATTCTGCGTACCGCTCGACGCCGTCGATCTCGACCGGCCGGGAAAAGGACTGCGGTTCGCCGGCAGGCACGCCGGCGTGCACGAGGCGCGCGTAAGTCGCCTGCGCGTCGCCGGTTTTCAGCACGAGGCCGTCGATGCCGAGCCGACTTTCGAGAATCTCGCGCCGAAGCCGGTCGGTCCCGACCGGCAGGCCGACCAGTTCCAGGTAGTGATCGCCGAACATCATCAGATGGTTTACCGAGCCGAGCGAGTGATAGCCGCGCGGCGTCAGCGAGAAACCGAGCGCCGCGAAGCAACCGGCCGCGGCGTCGATGCCGAACATCGCATTGACGACGACGTGGTCGAGCGTTGCGTCGAACGACATCGTCAGGCCTTCGCCGCCGGCACGGGTGCCGTCGAATAGACGCCGCGGCCGCTCGCGAGCAGCGTGCCGGCGCCGTCGTAGATGGCCGCTTCGGCAACGGAAATCGCGCTGCCGAACTTGACCACCTTGCCGCGCGCGACGAGATCGCCCGGCATTGCAGCGCGGTGAAAATCGACGCGCAGATCGATCGTCGGCACGCCGCGCCCGGTCTTCGACACCAGCGCCCAGTCGGCCGCAAGATCGACCAGCGCGGCGAGAATGCCGCCATGCGTATAGCGGCGCTCCGGGTTCACCACCCATTCCTCGCGCCACGTCGCCGCAATCTCGATCTCGCCTTCGGCGACGCTCAGCACGCGCAGTCCGAGCCATTGGTGATAAGGACCCCGCAGCAGGCGAGCCTGGATGTCTTCTGCGCCGGGCAGTACGGATTCAGTCATGTCGGCCTCCTCTTTTACGGCGTCACGACGATCTTGCCGAGCACTTCGCGGTCGCGAATCATGCGCAGCCCTTCGGCCGCCTGTTCGAGCGGCAGCACCTTGTCGATCTGTACCGAAATCCGCTTCGTGCGGATCAGTTCCATCAACGCCGCGAGATTGTCGTCATAGAAGCTGTTCGAGCCGATCACGCGAAGCTCGAAGCTCCAGATGTAGCGCAGGTCTTCCTTCGGATCGTGGCCGGCGGTCGCGCCGCAGACGAGCAGACTGCCGCCGCGCTTGATGCACTTGAGCGACGGCACCCAGGTATCGCCGCCGGTGAAATTCACGACGACGTCCACGCCGCCTTCATGGCTGCGGCGTTGCGGCTTGCCGTATTGCTCGATCGTCCATTTCGAGAAGTCGACTTCACGGTAATTGATCACGTGGTCCGCGCCGAGCGCCTTCAACCGGTCCATCTTGTCGGCGCTGCCCGCGCAGGCGATCACCTCCGCGCCCAGCATCTTCGCGAGCACGACGCAGCCGGTGCCGACGCCGCCGCTCGCGCCGAGGATCAGTACCTTGTCGCCGGCCTTGATCGTGTTGTGCGTGACGAGCATCCGATGCGCGGTGCCATAGGCGACCGGCAACGACGCCGCCTCTTCGAAGGTCACGCCGTCGGGCATCGAAATCAGCTGGTCCGCGCTGACGAGGCAGTACTCGGCCATGCCGCCATCGAGCATCTCGCCCATCAGCCCTTTCCTCCGGTTCAGCGGATTGACGAGCACCCGCGCGCCGACCTTCCAGCTTTCGACGCCGTCACCGACCTCGACGATCTCGCCCGCCATGTCGAGCCCGATCACGACCGGCAGCGGTACCTTGATGCCCGGCATCCCCTTGACGGTGAAGACGTCGTGATAGTTGAACGACGATGCGCGAACGCGAATCACCACGTGGTCCGGCACTGCTTCCGGCACCGGCTTTTCTCCGACGCGCAGATTCTCGATGTCGCCATGCTGGTCGAGAATCAGCGCTTTCATCGTACTTCCCATACGGACTCCTATTTATATAATCAAAAAGGCCGGCCTGATCCGTTCGATCGTCGCAAGAGCCGGCCGGAATTACGCGCCGCGCGAACCTCGCGGCCGCTGCAGCATCACACGCGCCGTTTCCAGCGGAACAGGCGGTTTTCGAGCGGCTTCAGAATGCCGTACTCGACCACGACCATCATCACGATGAGCGTCAGCGTCCACGCGAACACCTGGTCCGTCTGCACGAGGTCGGCTGCCTGACGCAGCCGGTAGCCGACGCCGTTCGACGAACCGATCGTCTCGGCGACGAGGGACACGCGCCAACCGAAGCCGAACGCGAGCCGAGCGCCCGAGAAGAAATGCGGCAGCACGGTCGGCAGATAGATCTTTGTCATTACTTTCGCGCGCGACATCTGGAAACTGCGCGCGAGTTCGATGTATTCGGCGTTGACGCCCTGCGCGCCCTGCCACACGTTGGTCAGAATGAGCGGCATCGCTTCCATGAACACGACGAAGATCGTCGTGCCGTTCGAGATGCCGAACCAGATCAGCGCAAAGATCGCCCAGATCGCGGCCGAAACGGTGTTGACGACCGACAGCAGCGGATCGAAGAACTGCCCGAGCCGCCGGTTCGAACCGAGCACCACGCCGAGCGGCGTGCCGACCAGCGCCGCGAGCGCGAATCCCGCCACCACGCGATACAGCGTGATGCCGAGGTCGTCACCGAACGTCCCCGACGCGATAAGCTCGCGCAACGCGTCCCATGTCTTGCCGATACCGGGAAGGATGAACGCCGGCACGCGCAGCGCCGCCAGCCACCACACCACGAGAAAGACGGCCAGCAGCGCAGCGCGCTGCGCGATCATGCCGGCAACGCCTGCGAGGCGGGCCGATCGGTCGGAAGCGCTAGAACGCACAGTGGAAAGGGAAGCCATTTCGTCATCCTCAAATTAGCGCGCGCACGTGGCGCACGGCCTCGGCCACGTCCGCCGCAAGCGGGTCGCGCGGACGCGGCAAATCGATGTCGAGCACGTCGCGAACGCGCCCGGGGCGCGGCTTGAGCACAACGATCCGGTCCGCCAGCACGATCGCCTCTTCGACGTCGTGCGTGACGAAGACGATGGTCATCTTCAACTGGTCGCGAATACGCAGCAGTTCGGCATGCATCTGCGAACGCATTTGCGGATCGAGCTTCGAGAACGGCTCGTCCATCAACAGCATGTAGGGCTTCACGACGAGACTGCGCGCCAGCGCGACGCGGCTGCGCATGCCGCCCGACAGCTCGTGCGGATACGCATTCTCGAAGCCTTCCAGGCCGGTCATCTTCAATACTTCGAGCGAGCGCTCGCGGCGCTCGCTCGCCCGCATCGGCCGCGCCTCCAGACCGAACTCCGTATTGGCCGCGATGGTCCGCCACGGCAGCAGACGGTCTTCCTGAAACATGTAGCTGATTACCCGCGTGTCGTGCGACCGGTCGCCGGTCGCACCGTCTATCGTGACGCTGCCGCGGTCGGCCCTCGCGAGGCCCGCGATGATGTTGAGCAGGGTGCTCTTGCCGCAGCCCGATGCGCCGACAATCGCGAGCACCGATCCGGCCGGCGCACTCAGGCTGATGTCCTCGAGCACCATCAGCTTGCCGAACTGCTTCGACACGTGCGCGACCTCCACCGCATTGCGTACCGCTGCGGGCCGGTCCTGCGTGAACGCCAGCGCGTTGTGCGGCGCGTTCACCGTGCTCTCCGCAGCGGCACGATCGGCGCACTGGCGTGCGTGTCTCTGAGACTTGCCATTACCTTCTCCATCGTCATGTCGCGAAAGGTCAGAACGTGGCGGTGCGCAACCTGCTCCGCGCGTTTGCCGTCTCCGCGCGCCAGCGCCTCGATCATGGCGGTGTGATCGTGCCGTATTTCCGGCTTGGTCCGCTGCACGCCGAAGCCGAGCGCCACGAGCCGCGCCATTTCGTTGAGCAGTCCGCCGAGTATCCTGACGAGACGCGCGTTGCCGGAATACGCGGCGATCGCCATATGAAAGGCCGTGTTCGCATCCATGAAGATGCCGATCCGGTTGTCGATCCCAAGCGATACGTCGTCTTCGCGACAGGCCCTCTCCAGCCGTTCGAGCGCCGCGATGTCGGCGTTGCCCGCCGCGAGCCGCGCGGATAGCGGCTCCAGCTGCACGCGCAGCGCGAACACCTCTTCGACGTCCTTTAGCGTGATGGGCGTGACGACATAACCCTGCCTTGGCAGGATCCGGACGAAGCCCTCCTGCGCGAGCCGCTGCAACGCCACCCGGCAGGTCGCCTTGCCGATTCCGTAGCGCGCGGTCAGCATGTTCTCGGTCAGCGTGACGGCCGGCGCGATGCGGCACGAAAGAATGTCCTGCCGGATCGCGACGCACGCGCGTTCGCTGAGCAGTTGCGCGGCGCTTCGCACCTCTGCGGGTTCTACTGGCGTTGTTGCGGTTTGCTCCACGACATCTCTCCTTGCTGTTGTGGGCATCTCACGCTACATTCAGTGAGCAGATTTATGGTTACCTTAGAGCAGCCATAAAAAATTTGCACGCGAAAAATAAGAGTGCGCGACGTGCATAAAATCCATTCAATTCAGGCCGTTACGCCACATTGAACTGTTCAGCCCTCAAGCCGGATCAGAAAAACTGCACAAGACCGAGCTGGACGCCTGTCACGCCGTCGCCGGCCGCCGGCGTATTCGGCGTGGTCGGTCCGTTGCCGAGCAGCGCGAAGGTTGCGCCGTGACGATTGACGAGGCGCGTCGCGGCGCCGTACAGCAGCGTCCGCTTGCTCAGGTTGTAGAAAGCGCCGAGGCTGATTTCGCCGCCGTCGTTGTGCTGTTCCGTGCTGTCGTCGATATAGCCAAGCCCCGCCGCCACGGTCAGCGAGGGTGTGAAGCGATACGCCATCGACAGCGCGTATACGCTGTGATACTTGCCCGCGACGTTCGTTGTCAGATTCGACCCGAGATTGTTGCCGCGGTAGTAACCGAAGTAACCGGTCGTGCTGCCGAAGCGGTAACTGCCGCCGGCAAACGTCGTTTTGGTGTTCACGGAACCGTCGGCGCCGTTCTGCTCGGCATGACTGACGCCGAGATAGACCGGCCCGCGCTGATATTCGACGGAACCGACGTAGGCGTTCAGCGCGTCGTGCGGCGAAGTCTGGCCGCCGAGACTGATCCCCGCGGAGAACCTGAATCCGGCCAGGTCCGGCGACCAGTAAGTGATCATGTTGTCGTAGCGGAACGTGAACGACGACGCGTTGTGCAACACCGATCCGTACGTACCGCCAGGGAATGCTTCCAGACGGCTGTGCATCAACAGCAGAATCGAATTCTGCTTGCCGAAGCGAACCTCGCCGTACGGGGTAGCGATCCCGACCCACGCGTTGCGGCTGAACGCCATCGTCGAATCGGTAGCTGCGCCGCTATTGGTCAGGATGCCGTTTTCGAGCACGAAGGTCGCCCGATATCCGCCGCCCAGGTCCTCGCTGCCGCGCAGGCCGATACGGCTCGCATACAGGCCGCCGCTTTGCATCGTCGTCACCGAACCTTTTCCGCCGGCGTTCGTGTAGCCGACGAAGGTGTCGAGAATCCCGTACAACGTGACCTCGGCGTGCGCGCTGCCGGCGGCGGCTGCGCCGATCGCGCCCGCCGCCATCGTCCACATCAGTTTTTTTCGTTTCATCTTTTCGTTCCATTCGATGAATTTAATCAAGCATGACTAAGTTTGTTTGACGGACTCGACTGGAGAACCGGTGTACCGCTATTCCACCTGCGTGCATCGACAGGCGCGGCACAGGGCTGACGGCAAGTCGTTCGTGATATGCTCACAAATTACTTGTGGGCGACCGCCGGATTGAATGTAGACCGACAAAAAAAACCTTCACAATGGAAATTTACGGGTTCTGCGACGTGAAATGCTCACGATCGCGGAACTCGCCGCAAGAAAGACGCGCGAATGGGCTCGCCGATCGACCGTCGAGAGCGGACGAAAGCGTCGATCCCTTCGTTGCAGAAGGGATGCGATCAATCAGTAATCCGTGTTAATCCGGAAACGGAGTGCAGCTCCGCGGCAAGCGCAAAGCCGCAACGCCAGACGCTCAGAGGTCGAGCACGAGCTTGCCGGAGCGACAGCCCGATACGCAGACGAACATCGTGTCCGCCGCCGCCTTTTCGTCGTTCGACAACAGGCAGTCGCGATGATCGATGTCGCCGGCGAGCACGCGGGTCTCGCACGATCCGCACGCGCCTTCGCGGCAGCTGTACGCAATATCGACTCCGTGAGCGAGCAGCACGTCGAGTAGCGCCGTGCCGGCCGGCACGGTCAGGGTCCTGCCCGACGCCGCGAGTTCGACTTCGTAGCTTTGGGCGGCCACGGGTGCCGGTGCGGCATTGCCCGCCGCAAAGCGCTCGACGAAGCAATGGCGACAGCCAAGCTGGCCGCACGCGGCTTCGAACGCATCGATCATCCCCGCCGGTCCGCAGCAATAGTAGTGCGCGTCGGGTTCAAACTGCGCCAGCCACGACGCGAGATCGGGACGGCCGGACACGTCCTCGAAAAGAAAGTCGATTTGCGTTCGTTCGTCGCGCAGTTCGCGCAGCGCCGACACGAACGCCGCCCGCCGCTCGCTGCGTGCGCAGTACAGCAGGCGAACCCGCTTGCGCTGTTCCCGCAGGGTCTGCAGCATCGCGTAGATCGGCGTGATGCCGATACCGCCCGCAACGAGCACGGTCGCGACGGCGCCGTGGTCCGGCCGGAGTTCGAAGTGATTCTTCGGGCTGCTGATCGCCAGCAGATCGCCTTTCTTCAACCGTTCGTGCACGAAGCGGGATCCGCCGCGGCCCGCTTCCTCCAGCTGGACGGCGAGGTGATATGCGCCGTCGTTCGACGGGCGATAGAGCGAGTAGCTGCGGCGCAAATCGTCGCCCAGCAGCAGATCGACATGCGCGCCGCTGTCCGCGCACGGCAGCGGCGCGGCCGCGTCCGCCGATACGAGGCGCAGGCTCAGGACACCCTGCGCCTCCTCGCGGACGGCGTCCACACGGACCTGATAGGTTGGCATGCAAGCTCCCTGCCGCGACGCATGATCCGACCGCGGCCGGACGACGCGCGGTCGGCGCTTACGCGCCCGGACGCCGCGCAACCATGTCGATTTCGATCAGCGCGCCCTTCGCCAGACCGGTCACGCCGATGCACGTGCGCGCCGGCCGCCTGCCCGCTTCGAACCACGTGGCGTACGCCGCATTCATCGTGTCGTAATCGCGGTCGAATTCCGTGAGGTAGACACGCACCTGCACCACGTTCGCGATATCGAGGCCGCACCCGTGCAGCACCGTCTCCAGGTTCTTCATCACCTGATGCGTCTGCGCCTCGATTCCGTCCGGATACCCGGAATCGAGACTCCTTCCGTTGAACGGCATCTGCCCGGTTACGAACACCCAGCCGTTCGCCTCGACGGCGTGGCTGAACGGCGCCACGGGATCCGGCGCGCCGGCGAGCAGGTGGAAAATCGGATCATCCGGAGTCATTGCATTCCCTTTAGTAGCCGCGCACGCGGTCCACCTGATTGCGCAACGGGCAACCGCGCTGCAGGCGGCCGAAGTTGTCGAACCAGATATCGAGCACGCGCTGGTTGTAGTCAGGCGCATCGCAACTGATGTGCGGCGCCACGATCAGCCGCGGTACGCGCCAGAGCGGCGATTCGGACGGCAGCGGCTCGTCGTCGAAGACGTCGAGCACGGCACCGCCGAGCAGCCCTTCGCGCAGCCGCTGTGCGAGCGCCGCATAGTCGACGAGCGGCGCGCGTGCCATGTTAACGATTCCTGCGCCCGGACGCAGCATCGAAAGACGCTCGGCGTTCAGCAAGTTGCGCGTTTCGGACGTAAGCGGCGCGGTTACGACGACAAAGTCCGCCTCGGGCAACAACGCATCGAGTCGCCCGGTCGCCATGACCGGAACGTCCGGCGCGTTCGCGGGCCGCGTGCCGCTGCGCGTGAGCGCCGTCACATCGAGGCCGGCCGCCAGCGCGAGCCGCCCGACCGCCTGCCCGATATCGCCGAAGCCGACGATCAACGCACGCTTGCCGGACATCGGCGCAGTGAGGATGCCGCGCCATAGCCGCGCGTGCTGGTTCGCGATGACTTCCGGCATCCGCGCGTTCAGCAGCAGCATCGCCATCAACGCGAATTCGCCCGCCTTGTCGCTGTGAATCCCGCTGCTGTTCGACAGGACGAGGTCCGCGCGCAGCTCGTCGAGCGGCATCAACTGGTCGACGCCGGCTCCGGTCGTATGAATCCACCGCAGGCGCGGCGCCGCGTTGACGGACGACTTGTCGAAGCGCGACGCGATCAGCGCATCGGCCGAGCGCAGCGCATCGGGAAGCGCTTCGCCGTCCCAGCCGAACGACGCCTCGACGCGCTCGGCCAGTTCCGCGTGCCGTCGCGCGGCGAACGCCCACGCGGCTTCGTCGAGATGGAAGCACGGCGACTGCGCGCGTCGGCTTTCGAGGTGGAGCCTGAACTTCGTCGCGCGCGTCATAGCGGCAGCGCGACGAGCGTGTCGAAGCGCGCGGAATCGGCGACGACGACGCGCGAGCGCAGCAACGCCCGGCCTTCGTCGAACACCAGTCGATCGACATAGCGGCCCGCGCTGAAAATCGTCATCGCGCCGTCGACGTCCGTGCGTACGACGATAAAGCCGGTCTCGCAACTCGCGCCGGACGCGTCGGCCGCGACGATTTCGGTCGGCCCGATCACGTGCCGGTAAACATGCGGCTCGTAGACGTTGACGCCGCGAATCGCCGTCACGCGGTCCGCCAGCATCGCACGGTTGCAGCAATACCAGATGCCGAAGTCGCGGCCCGCGTCGAAGTCCGTGCGGGTCGTGATCCGGTAGACGCCGTCCTCGGTGAAGAGCGCGGGCCATCCTTCGTATTCCGCATTGTCGATGACCGAGCAATAGCGCGCCATCAGGCGATCGATGCTCGTGCGCTGCCCGGCCGATAGCTCGACCTCCGGTGTCCGCGTAACGTTAGACATGCATCAGCTCCCGATAGTATTCCCAGAATCCCCGCACCGAGGTTTCCGTCGCGCGCGTCGGCATCGATCCGGCGGTCTTGCCGCCCATTTCGATCACCGCGGACTCGTCCTCCGATCCCTTGATGCCCTTCTCCACGAGGTAGCCGATCATCCCGTCCTCCATCGACACCAGCCCGGCCGGCCCGACGAGGTTGTTCTGTTTGCGGCGCACCTCGGTCTGCTCCGGGGTGTCCTCCTCGAAGCCGAGTTGTGTCCAGATCAACTCGCACCGGTCCGGACCGAGCGGGATGCACTGGCGCACGCCGAGCGCGTTCATGATCTGATGGAGCACGAAGCCCGGAAAAATGCTCTGGATCGCGTTCGTGATGTTGTCCGGGTACTCCATCCACTGATCGATCAGCGATGGATCTTTCAGGCCGACATCGTCCTTCATCGCGTGCATGATGCCTGAGCGGTACGCGTCGTGACCGACGTCGGTGAAGCGCTTCGTGAAGCTGAGATGATGGCGGCTGCCGGCGTCCTGGATCGTGCCGCCTTCGGCCGACAGGCGGTTGATCTTGAAGGTCGCGAAGAACGCATGCAGCAGGCTCGGATGATAGTTGTCCCGACTGTTCTCGATGTAGAGTTTCCAGTTGTTGTGCATCACCTGGCTCGCGCGGCCGAGGATGCGGATCTTGCCGTACAGCGTGCGCTCGATGTGCGAGACCATTTCCGGTCCGAGGTAGGTGCGCAGATCGGGTACGGTGTCGCTGAACGTACCGAACACGAGGCCGCGAATCGTCTCCACGCGCAATGCCTTGATGCTGTGCTGCGCCTTGTCGAAGTCGCCGGGCATGCCGCCCGCGCCCTGAATGCCGTGCTCGAACGCCACGCCGGTCAGTTTGCCGTTCAGGTCGTACACCCAGTTATGGTACGGGCACACGAGGTTGGGACGCTTGCGCGTGCCGCGCGCCTCGTGGCAAAGCACGGAGCCCTTGTGCACGCACTTGTTGACTACCGACTTGATGCCGCCGTCCGGCGCGCGGATCACGACGACCGACGAGTGCCCGACTTTCGTCGTCACGAAGTCACCCTTGCCGGGGATGTCGGCTTCCAGGCACAGGAAACTCCACGTCGGGCCGCGGAAAATCGCCTGCTGCTCGCGCTGATAAATCGCATGGTCGGAATAGATACCGAACGGCACGCGCGTGGCGCCGGCGGCCGGCCAACGCACGGTCGGCTCGTCGATCAGTTTTGTCATGTCAGCGCCTCTTCCTGGATGTCGTTCGTGATGTGCTCATGAAAACATACTAGGCACACCAGAAATCGCTGTCAATGGCGATCCGTCGTGCCATACGAAAAATTCGCGGGCACGCAGGCACGCCCGCCGCGTTCGTCGAGATCGCGGCGGCTCGCAACCGGTCGGCGGAAGAAGGAGCCGCGTGGGGCGCGCAGACGGCGAGCCACGCGGCGGCGGTCGGCAGCAGGAAGATGCGGCGCGAAGGCCGCCGGCCCGGCGCTCAGCGCGCGGCCGGCGCGACGAGCGGCAGGGCGACGCTGTTCAGACGGATGCTGTCCATCACGCGCGCGAGCGTCATGTCGCGGAAGGTCTCGACGTGCCGGTGGGCGATCCGTTCCGCGCTTTCCGCATCGCCGCGCTTGAGCGCATCCATCAGTTCGTTATGGTCGTTGGCGATATGTGGACTGCCGTCCTGCTGCACGAATCCGAGCGCGACGAGACGCTTCATTTCGTCGAGCAGCGTCGAAATGCCGTTCGCGAGCCGCGTGTTGCCCGACGCCAGCGCGATCGCGCGGTGAAATTCGCGGTTGGCGTCGAGAAAAAAGCCGATACGGTTGCCCTTGTTGCGCGACGCCGTGTTCTTGCGGATGCACGATTCGATCTCCGCCAACGCGCGCACATCGGCCTTGCCGGCGGCCAGCCTGGCGGCCGCCGGCTCCAGCAGCAGCCGCAGCGCGAACAGTTCCTCGACGTCCTTCAGCGTGATCGGCGTAACGAGGTAACCCTGGCGCGGAATCGACTGGATGAACCCTTCCTGCACGAGCCGCGCGAGCGCAAGCCGGCAGGTGGACTTGCCGACACCGTATTTCTCCATGACTGACGCTTCCGTCAGCGTGCTGCCCGGTGCGAGCGAACACGAGAGAATCTCCTGGCGCAGCGAATGATAGGTCGATTCGCCGAGCAGCGCGCTCACCGGCAGCGAGCGCACCGAACCGGCGCGACTGGAACTGGGCTTCATCGTGAGCCTCCTAACCCCGAATGGTAGTGTGCCTAAAGGCGCATGATACTACCGGATCGTTCCCGGCCACCACGCAACGGGGAGGCACGAACCCTATGTTCATCCGCCGGGGCGGCGCCTTGGCTGCCCGTGCGGATCGACGCCATCGCCATCCTTCCCGGCTGGCGCTTGCCGTCGGCGCTTTTGAGCACATCGAAAGCGTTCTCAGCCTATCCCTTCCCTTTCGCCGTCCTCGAAACCGTCTTCGACAACTGCGCGATCTGCCGGAACTGTTCGATCAGGTCGACCGCCAGCTGATAGTTCGCGACGTCCTTGCGGTCCGCGAGCCGCAGTCTGCCGAATACGCTATGCCGCGCCGCCGCGGCGAGCACCTGGATCTTTTCCCTCGGCGGCGCGGCGGCCGTCGCCGGTGCTTCGTCATCCTCTTCACGCTGGCCGCCGATCGTCCGGATCGCGCGTTCGAGACGCTGCACGACCGCGTCCGTGAACCGCGACGTCGCCTCGTCGCGCAACGGCGTGAAGCCGGCCGGCTCGGCGGCCCGCTGCTGGCTGACGGCCGCGAGATTGGTCCCGACGATCCCGCTGATGCTCGCGAACACGCTCGCGATCTGCGCGAAGCCGACGAGCCGCGCGCCGTCGTCCTCCGAATGATCGCGCTGCGACAGCCGTCCGATGTAGTGAAGAATCGCCGACGCCAGCCCGTCGGCGTCCTGCTTGCGCTCCAGCAAGTGATGGATGTCGTCGAGGTCGCCGTCCGCGAGCAGCTTCGCGCTGTCGCGCACGACGTCGAGCACGAGTTCGCCGAGCCGCGACAATTCGAGCCGGATCCGTTCGAGCCCGAGCGACGGCACCGTCAGCGACGGTTCGTCCAGATACACAGGCTCGCCGGCCGGCTTCGTCTGCGGGCCGCGACGCGGCGCGATTCTCTGCGCGAGCTTCGCGATCGGGCCGGTGAACCAGATCAGCACCAGCGTGCTCGCGACGCTGAAAATCGTATGGATATTCGCGACCTGGCGCGGCGTCTCGGCCGCGAGCCGCGCGAGTCCGTGCAGTTCCGGATGCGACGGCGACACGTAGCGCGCCAGTTCCGCCATCTGCGGGATGAAGAACACCCAGAACAGCACGCCGGCCATGTTGAAAAGCAGATGCACGATGCCGACCTGCACCGCTTCCGCCGACTTGCCGATGCCGGCGAGGAGCGCGGTGCCGCAGGTGCCGACGTTCGCGCCGAGGATCAGCGCGATGCCCGCTTCGAGCGGCATCAGCCCCTGTCCGCCGAGCGCGATCACGATCGCGAGCGTGGCCGCCGAACTCTGCACGATCGCGGTGAAAACCGCGCCGACCACGATGCCGACGAGCGGATTCTCCATGTCCCGCATCGCGTCGATGAACGGCTGGAAGGTGCGCAGCGGCCGCATCGCATCGCCCATGAACTGGATGCCGAGAAACAGCAGCCCGAGCCCCAGCACCGCGCCGCCGATCTGTTTGACGAACGGCCGCGACGAGAACGCGTACAGCCCGAAGCCGGCCGCGAGCATGTACGGCGTGAGCGTCGACACGTCGAACGCGATGATCTGCGCGGTCACGGTCGAGCCGATGTTCGCGCCCATGATCATCGGCACCGACTGCGCGAGCGTCATCAGCCCGGCCGACACGAAGCCGACCATCAATACCGTCGTGATCGTCGACGAGTTCAGCAGCGCGGTGACGAGCGCGCCGGTCAGCACGCCGCGCAGGCGGTTGCGCGCGAGCATGCCGATCAGCGCCTGCAGGCGGTTGCCCGCGATCGCCTTCAGGCTGTCGGTCAGGAATTCGAGGCCGAGCAGAAAAAGCGCGAGACCGCCGAGCAGCAGTCCGGCCATCTGCGCGACGTCGAGCCGCGTCGATCCGAGGTCCGCCGCGGTCATCGGGCGTCGCCCGCGTCGGCCGCGCGGTGTCGCGCGGCGTTCCAGCGCCGTATCGCCCACTTCTCCGCTTCGACGACGAGAAAGAACGCCACGCCGCCGGCGACGAGCCACGGCCACACGTGCGCCGGCAGCGCCGCCGTGCCGAACAGTTCCTGCAACGGCCGCGCATACGTGAACAGCAGTTGCAGCACGATCACCGCCGCGATACCCATCAGCAGATAGCGATTGCCGAGGTGCGCGCGCAGCGAAAACGAAGGCTCCAGCCGGTAGCGCGTGTTCAGCAGATAGAAAATCTGGCCGATCGTCAGTGCGTTCACCGCGACCGTGCGCGCGACCGCGATCGGCGCGCCCTGCCCGTAGGTGTGGAAAAAAGCGGCGAGCGTCAGCGCGAGCAGCGAGCCGCCGACGAACACGAGCCGCCAGATGCCGAAGCCGTTCAGGATCGGCCGGCCGGTCTTCGCGGGCGGGCGGCGCATCACGCCGGGTTCGTGCGGCTCGAACGAAATCACGAGCCCGAGCGCGACCGACGTCACCATGTTCACCCACAGCACCTGCGGCGTCGTGATCGGCATCGTGAAGCCGCCGAAGATCGCGGCCATGATGACGACGCCCTGCGCGACGTTGGTCGGCAGCATGAACAGGATCGCCTTCTCGATGTTGTTGTAGACGGTGCGCCCCTCGCGCACGGCCGCCGTGATCGACGCGAAGTTGTCGTCGGCGAGCACCATCGCGGCCGCTTCGCGCGTCACCTCGGTGCCCTTGATGCCCATTGCGACGCCGATGTCGGCCGTCTTCAGCGCGGGCGCGTCGTTCACGCCGTCGCCCGTCATCGCGACGATCTGGTGATTCGCCTGCATCGCCTTCACGAGCCGCAGCTTGTGTTCGGGGCTCGCGCGCGCGAACACGTCGACGCGCTGCACCGCTTCCTGCAACGCCGCGGTATCCATCGCCTCGATCTCCGCGCCGGTGAGCGCGGTCGTGCCGTCGCCGATGCCGATCATCCGCGCGACCGCCGCCGCCGTGATCCGGTGGTCGCCGGTAATCATCGTCACGCGGATGCCGCCCGCGTGGCACTCGCGGACCGACTCGATCGCTTCCTTGCGCGGCGGATCGAGCAGGCCGATCAGCCCGAGCAGCACGAGCGTCGCCGGCAGGTCGGCCGGGCTCAGGCTGGCCGCGCCGAGTGCCGGTTGGTCGAGCCACGCGAGCGCCAGCACGCGCTCGCCCTGCGCGGCGAGCCGGTCCGACGCGCGCTGAAAGTACCCGACGTCGAGCGGCCGCGAGCCGTCGGCCGCCTGCTGCCGGCTACAGTGTTCGAGGATCACCTCGGGCGCGCCCTTCACGAGCAGGCACCGCCGGCCTTCGGCGTCCTCGTTCAGCGTCGCCATGAAGCGATGCTCGGACTCGAATGGAATCACGTCGATGCGCCGGTATGCGGACTGCAACGCGTCGCGCGACAGCCCGAGCTTCATCGCGAACGGATACAGCGCGCCTTCGGTCGGATCGCCGTCGACCTTCCACACGCCGCCGTCGTCGCGCAGCCCCGCGTCGTTGCACAGCATCGACACGCGGCCCATCAGGTCCAGCACCGGGTCCGCGCCGGCCGGCTCGCCGTCGCGCAGCACGCGGCCGGCCGGCGCGTAGCCGGCGCCGTCGACTTCGTACGCGGCGTCCGCAGTCACCGCCGACACGACCATCATTTCCATCAGCGTCAGCGTCCCGGTCTTGTCCGAGCAGATCCGCGACACCGAGCCGAGCGTCTCGACCGCCGGCAACCGACGGATGATCGCGTGGCGCTGCGCCATCCGCTGCACGCCGATCGCGAGCGTGATCGTGATCAGCGCCGGCAGCCCTTCCGGAATGATCGACACGGCGATGCCGACGACCGCCTGGAACAACTGCACGAACGGCAGCCGTTCGACCCAGTGTCCGTACGCGAACACGATCGCGCCGACGATGAAGATCGCGACCGTGATCGCATAGCCGAACTTGCGGATCTGGCGCAGCAGCGGCGTTTCGAGCGCGTCGACGTTCGCGAGCATCTGGTTGATGCGGCCAAGCTCGGTGCGGCTGCCGGTTTCGACGACGACGCCGGTCGCGCGCCCCGACACGATCAGCGTGCCCGAATACGCGACGCCGTGGCGGTCGCCGACCGTTGCGGCGGCGGAAACCGGTTCGACCGACTTGTCGGTCGGCACCGATTCGCCGGTCAGCGCGGCTTCTTCCGCGCGCAGGTTCTTCACGTCGATGAGCCGCAGGTCGGCCGGCACCTTGTCGCCCGATTCCAGCAGCACGATATCGCCGGGCACGAGGTCTTCGGACGGGATCATTCGCGTCTGGCCGTCGCGCAGCGTGCGCGCGTGCTCGGACAGCAGGTTGCGGATCGAATCGAGCGCCTTTTCGGCCTTGCCTTCCTGCACGAAGCCGAGGATCGCGTTGATCACGACGACGCCGAAGATCACCGACGCATCGACCCACAGCCCGAGCATCAGCTTCACGAAGCCCGAGCCGAGCAGCACGTACACGAGCACGTTGTGGAACTGGCCGAGAAACCGGCGCAGCACGCCTTGTTTGCCGGCCTGCGGCAGACGGTTCGCGCCGTACCGGCGGCGCCGCGCGTCGATGTCCGCCGCCGCGAGTCCCGACGCGGCGTTCGCGTCGAGCCGCGCCAGCGCGTCGGCGCCGGTCAGCGCGTGCCAGGCCACCGCGCCGGCCGGTTCGCTCGCAGTCTTCGCGTCGTTCATCGCTCGCTCCAACGGAGGTGTTGCGCAAAACGCTGCCTCAAACGTGCGTCGGCCGTCGGCCTGACGCCGCCGATTTTAGCGAGATTCCGCGCAACCCGGACGTACGCGGGAGATTGAACACGCGCATCGAAACGGTCGGCGGTTTTGTTTCGGCTTTGCGACTGCCGGCCGGATCGCGCGCGCCGCGCGCGGCCTAAAGAAACGCGCGCGGCAAGCCGATATAGAGAAGCGCGCCGCGATCCGAAACGTCGACGGCGGCAGGGGTCAAGTCAATAACGGAGGCAGGGATGGCGGTGACGGTGCAGGTCCAGTATGAGTATTGTCAGCACGGACGGAAAAAGGTGCTGAACGGCAGCGATCTCGTCACGGTGGACGAGCATACCGATCGCGCGGTGCTGTCCACGCTGCGGCTGCTGCATCCGCACTGGGAGGCGATCAAGCTGGTGTCGACCAGCGTGCCGGCGCCGGTCCCGCCGGCGGACGGCACCGGCGTCTGAAACGCCGCGACGCGGGGCAGGCGCTTACGTGATGTACGCGTCTTCCTGCTTGCGGCCGAGCACCAGCTGGCCGCTCTCGGCGAGCTTGCGCACGACCTGGATCACCGCGCGCTGCCGTTCCTCGACCTCGGACACGCGCACCGGACCGCGCGATTCGAGGTCCTCGACGAACAGTTCGGCCGCGCGCTTCGACATGTTCGACAGGAATTTCTGCCGCAGATCCGCATCGGCGCCCTTGACGGCGATGATCATCGTTTCCGCGTCGACTTCCTTCAGCAGCAGCTGGATCGCCGTGTTGTCGAGGTCGAGCAGGTTGTCGAACGTGAACATCTTGTCGATGATCTGCTGCGCGAGGTCCGGATCGTATTCGCGCACGGTTTCGAGCGCGCTCTGCTCGTACGGCGTCTGCATGAAGTTGATGATCTCGGCCGCCGCCGCCGCGCCGCCCATCGGGCTGCGCTTGATGTTCTCGCCGCCGGACAGCAGGTGCTTGAGCACGTCGTCGAGTTCGCGCAGCGCGACCGGCTGAATGCCGTCGAGCGTCGCGATGCGCAGCAGCACGTCGTTGCGCAGCCGCTCCGGAAAGCTCGACACGACTTCGCACGCCTGGTCCGGATCGAGGTGGACCATGATCGTCGCGATGATCTGCGGGTGTTCCTTCTTCACGAGTTCGCCGACCGATTCGGCGTCCATCCACTTCAGGCCCTCGATGCCGGTCGTGTCGTTGCCGCCGAGGATCCGTTCGAGCACCTGGCCGCCCTTGTCCTCGCCGAGCGCGGAGATCAGCACCGAGCGCAGATAGTCGCCGGAATCGAGCGCGAGGCCGGTCTGCGCTTCGGCTTCGCGCATGAACAGGTCGAGCGTCTCGGTGACCTGCTCGCGCGTGACCGTCTTCATGCCGGCCATCGCGGCGCCGATTTTCTGCACCTCGCGCGGGCCGAGGTACTTGAAGATCTCGACGGCCTCCTGCTGGCCGAGCGCCATCAGCAGCACGGCGCTTCGTTTGATGCCTTCAATGCTCATTGGATACCCTGGTTCTGACGATGGTGGCGGCCCGCGTGCGGGCCTGGCCGGGCCGGCTGGACGTGCCCGGGCGACGGCGGGCACACAACCGCACGGAGCCCATCATAGGGCGTGTCGCGCAACGCCAAAGCCGATAACAGAACCGGGATTTGCCTTTAAATCGGCGCGTTGGCGGGGCCGCGCCGGCCCGCACGCCGGGGCGCGGGCCGCCCGCGCCGACGGCCCGCCGCGCCGCGTCGCGTCACGCGGACAGATCGCCCTTGCCGCGCGGCTCGACGTCCTTCGGATCGTCGAGATGGCCCGGCGCCGGCGCCCACGGGCCGGCGTCCGGCTCGGGCTTTTGCGGAATCATCGTCTCGTCCATGCTGCCGTGGCCCTTCTGATGGACCTCGCCGTCGTCGCCGACGTGGACTTCGTCGTCGCGTTCGGACCGCGTGCGGTTCGCCGGATCCGCCGGCCGCGGCACGACCTCGTCCGGATGCCTGTCCGGCACGGCGTTCACGTTGTTCGCGTCGGACGTGCGGCCGGCGGCGCGGTCGATATCGCGCTCCGGCACCGGCTGCGCGACGCCCGTGGGCTCGCTCAGACTGTCCGGGTCGGGCGGAGTGGGTCGGGCATTCATTCGAACCTCCATCGGGAAATGCGTCGGGGCGACGGCCTGCTTCGCTGATTCGCAATGCGTGTTCCCCGCCGCCGCGGACACGGAATATCGCTTGCTGTGCGTGCAGGACGGCTCGCGACGCCGCGCGGCGAGCCGCCCTCCTTCGACGCGCGTTTCCGGATCAACACCATGTCCTTCCAGCTCAAAGATGTGCTGCAAACCGCCGGCCCGACGGCCAGCATCGTTTTCGCGTCGTGGATCTTCCTGCAACTGCTCGGGCAGAAGTACGTGAGCGCGTTCGACCGGTATCGACAACTCGTCGCCGAATATCGCGAATCGCAGGGCAACGACGCGCGGCGCGAACATCTCGGCGAACAGATACCGCTGTACAAGCAGCGCTGCGAACAGATGCAGCGCGCGACCGTGCTCGGCGTCATCGCCGCGATGCTGCTGATCTTCGTGCTGCTCGCGGGGACGGTGGAGACGATCGTCGGCACCGAGATCGGCTGGCTGAAATGGGCGGGAGCCGGCGCGGCCGTGATCGGCCTCGGGCTGCTGATTTACGCGGCGTCGTACCTGATCCTCGAAAACCGGCATGTGATCGACGCGTTGCACAGCGAAGTGAAGGATCTGCCGGACGTCGCCCAGCGCGCGAACGTGGCGGGAGACGGCACACACCGGAAGCACGCGCGAAGCCGCGGGCCGGATTCGGCGGCGCCCGCGCGCGAGCGGGGATGAGCCCGTTCAGCGCCTGCACCGCGATCTCGCGGCCCTGCTGACCCACGACCTGCGCGTTTTTCAGTTCCTGCGTCAGTGTCATCAAGCGCTTTTGCTTGCCGCTGTCGAGATGCCCGAAGAAGAATCGATCGTTATCGTCCGCGAGCTTCGCAAGCATCCGGTCGCGAGCGCTGCCTTCGGCAAGGCCCCGGGTCGACCCATCCGTAGCCTTCGCGCCTGGTCACGACCTTCGACACCGCGCCCCAGGTCATGTCCAGTTCACGAATGAACGACGCAAGCGTGCTGTCCGACTGGTCATAGAGCGTACGCATCGCGACCCGCTCGGTCGTGGAAACGCCATGCCCGGCAAGCAGGCTCTCGAACCGGCCGGCTACGTGGTTCGACACGAAGCGCATCAAGTCGTTGCGTCAGCGCCGGCCCGCATTGGCCGGTCCGGAAACCCTTCATTCACAGCACGTTCAGCAGTTTCCACCACATCCAGTCCAGCGGCAGCAGTACCGCCAGCGTGATCGCCGCCAGCGCCAGACACAACCGGGTGCCGTCCCGCAACGACACGCCGCCCATCTGCATCGCGATCATGATGGGCGGGGACTGGTAGGGCAGAAACACCGTCGAGAACACCGGCACCTGAAGCATCAACACCGTGTATAGCGGAAGACCGCTCGCATGCGCGAACTGGCCGGCGACCGGCGTCAGCACCGCGGGCAGTCCGGGCAGCGTGGTCAGCAAACCGATGCCCGCTCCGACCAGTTCGAGCCAAAGCACATTCGCGAAGGTATGTCCCGGCGCCATGTGGATCCAGCGCAGCAACTGCGTCGCCGCCCAGCTTCCGAGTCCCGAGCCGGAAATCAGCGCACCGAGCCCCAGAAAGCCGGCGACATAAATGAGCGGCGTAATGTGCACCCGTCCGGTGAAATCGTCCACCGGAACGACGCCGGTCTGCGGCAGCAGGCACGCGACGCCGGCAGCGAAGCTCACCCATGCGGGCGAGATGCCATGCCAGAAGTCGGTCGCATAACACAGCAGCGCCAGGCCCAGAATAACGGTGAGGGTCCACTCGCGGCGCGACAGCGAATCACCGTTCGCAGGCGGCCGGAAAACGGCCTCGACACGATCGGGAAACAGCCGGCAGACAAGCCAGACGAGGACGACGGTCTTGAGCGCCCCGAGGATCGGAAAGTGCAGCAGGAAATACGGCCCGTAATGCAGGCGAACGCCGTACAGCGACTGCGCCGCGCCGAGCAACACCGAGTTCGGGATGTTCGCGGGCAGGATCGAGGTCGGCGGCATATAGCTTCCGGCCGCCACGGCCAGCACGAGGCCCGTGCGCCCGCGCCGGCCCGGCTCGAAGCCGAGGCGATCGGCGAGCGTCAGCGCGAGCGGCGTGAGCAGCAGGACCCGGCCGGTCGTGGACGGCATCACGAACGCGAGCGCAACCGCCCCGGTCGCGACCGCCGCGACATAGTAGCGGTACGAGTCCATCTTTGCCGCCAGCAGGAAATGGCTGAAACGGTCTGCCAGCCCCGTCACCCGCACCGCGACACCGGTAACCGCGCCGCCGAACACGAGCCACCACGCGGGCGACGTAAAACCGGCGAATACCGTCTGCGCAGGCGCGACGCCGAACAGCATCGCGAAGAGAAAAAACAGCAGCGTCGTCACCGGTTCGCGAAACAGCCCGAGCGCCCACGAACACACGGTGAAGACCACGAGGATCGCCGCCTGGGACATCGCCGCCGGATAGCCGCCGATCAGCGGCACATATCGCGTCAGCGTCAACGCCGCGACTACCCCGACGATCAGCAGGCCGGTGCCGATCTGCGCTCCGCAGCGCGCATGCCGCGCGCCGCGCCCCCGTTCGGCCGCGGCCCCGTCTACCGCGCCTGCGCCTGTCTTCAGTTTCTGCACGGTCGTCTCCTCGCCGCTGTTCCCACGATGCGCTGCGCTCATCATAGGGAGTCGTACAATGGCGAGGCTTCGACCGACCGACATCTTCTTACGAAAACATGCCACGGCGCACCGCCTACGATCCGCAGCCCAAGCGGGTGCCGACCCGCGCGAATCCGGTCATGGCGCATCTGCGCGTGCCGCCCGCGGATGCCGTCGTCGAGTGGCACCGCCACACGTGGGGGCAGCTCGTCTGCCCCCGGATCGGGAGCATCCGCGTCCGCGCGCGCGGCATGATGTGGATCGTGCCGCTGTGGCGTGCGGTGTGGATACCGCCCGGCATCGATCATCAGGTGACCATGCTCGGGCAGGTGGAATTTCACGCGCTCTACATCGAGCCGGGCGCGTCGCCGCTGCCCCCGGACGCCTGTTCGGTCATCGAAGTATCCGACCTGATACGCGTGCTCACCGAATCGCTCGCGGCCGATAGCCAGCCTTCCGCGCTGCGCCGGACGCTCGCCATGCAGTTGCTGCTCGAAGAAATCCGGCAGGCGCCGACGCTGCCGCTGGGCCTGCCGCTGCCGTCGGAACGACGGCTGCGTACGCTGTGTACCGCGATGATGGAAGAGCCCGGTTCGAGTCGCACGCTTCGGGAATGGGCCCGCGTCGTCGGCGCAAGCGACAGGACGCTGGCCCGGCTCTTCCGGAGCGAACTCCATACGAGCTTCGCGATCTGGCGACGGCAACTGAGGCTCGCACGCGCGATCGACCTGATCGGCCGCGGCATGCCGCTGCACCGGATCGCGGACGAACTCGGCTATGCGAATGCGCCGGCCTTTTCGACGATGTTCCGGCATGCGCTCGGCTTTCCGCCGTCGCGGCTTGCGGGCGCGTCGGGGGCACGACGCGCGTAGGCGGTGCTCACCCCGTCGAGGCCAGCCGTGACCTGACAGCCATCGCCATCACCGACACACCGTCAGGCCCCGACCAGCCGAGGCACCGGGCTCGCGCCCGATGCCTCGCGTCACCGCTCAAAAGCGGTCGATCATTCCCATCGCCGGATCGGTCACCGAGTGCCGGCCGGTTTCGATGCGGCCCGCGATACGACGGAAGAAACTGCTGTCCGTGCTGCTCGTGATCTCGAAGTCGTACCAGAAACCGGTCTGCGCGAGGTTCCAGAACAGCCCGACCGGCTGCTCGCCGTGGGCGCTCACCGTCCACGTCGTGCCCTGGCCGAAGCGGTGATTCGCCGGGAACGGCATCGGCGCCGGCCACGCGCCGAAGCCCGGCACCGGGAAGCCGCCGAAGCCGAACGGCCCGCGGCCGAAGCCCGGCGTCGGCACGCCCGGCAGCGCCTGCAACGCGCCGTAGACCTTGTTGGACTTCACCGTGAACTGCGCCGAGCCGGCCCCGTCGTTACGCAGCAGCAGATGCAGGCTGCCGGTCGGCGCACCGTAACCCACGCGAATTTCCAGATTGGCGGCCCGGTGGCCGCGCAGTCCGCTCAGGTCGCCCTTGAATTCGCGATGGTAGCCGTTCGGGCCCAGCACCCACAGATCGTACTTGCCGAGGTCCGTCGACGCCGGCGTCCACACGTCGTCGAGCGTCTTGCCCGGCTCGACGGCGTAGCGCTTCGGCAGGCGGTCCAGATGCAGCTTGTCGTAGACGTGGAACACCGCGCCCTGGCGGCCGGTATTGGCGAACAGCAGCCTGACGGTGCCGCTCGCGTCGACGTTCGCGCTCGTGTGCAGTTCGTACGGCAGCGCGCGCGACGGACGGAAACCGGACGCCTGCACCGGCAGGCCGCGGCTCGCGTCCGGCACGATCTGGCCCAGCGCCTGCTGCGCGGCGCGCAGCGCATCGGCGTCGGCCTTGCTCTTCTCGCCGGCGAGGCTCGGCAGCGGCTCGTTGTTCGGCGTCGCGAAGTTCAGCGCGGTGGTCAGGTCGCCGTTGATCAGCCGGCGGTACGGCGAGATGTTGGTTTCCTCGATGCCGAAGCGGGCTTCGAGAAAGCGCAGCACCGACGTGTGATCGAACGTCTGCGAATTGACCCAGCCGCCGCGGCTCCACGGCGAGATCACCCACAGCGGCACGCGCGGACCGGGACCGTACGGCTTGCCGTCGGGGCCGCCGGCCGGCTGGCTGTCGGGCGCGGCGCCGGTGTCGGCGCGCGTCACGTACGGCTGCGTGAAGTATTCGACGCCCAGTTCGGCCGGGGGGAGCGTGGTCTTGCCGGCGTAGGTGCCGTCGCCGTTGGGCGACGGGACGGCGGCCGGCGGCACGTGGTCGAAGAAGCCGTCGTTCTCGTCGTAGTTGACGAGCAGCACGGTCTTGCTCCATACCTCGGGCACCGCCGTCAGCGCGTCGAGGAACTGCTGCACGAACCACGCGCCCTGCACCGGGCTCGACGGCCCCGGGTGCTCGGAGTACACGTCGGTCGGAATGATCCACGACACTTCCGGCAGGCGGCCGTTCTTCACGTCGTCGGCGAACGCCTCGACGAAGGTGCCGTTGGTGTTCGGGTCGGCATCGGTGGTCGGCAGCGTGTTCGCGTAACCGTTGATGAGCGGCTGCGCGACGGCGTCGGCCGGATCGTAGACCGGCTCGTCGGCCTGGCTCAGCGACGCGTTGACCTGGCGCGCGGCCGGCAGCGCCTCGTTGGCCTGTCGATACTGCCGGAAGCCGAGCAGCGGGTTGCAGCCGTAGGTGTTCTTGATGTTCTGGTAGACCTTCCAGGTCACGCCCGCTTCCTGGAGGCGCTCCGCGGTGGTCTTCCAGTCGAAGTACGCCGACGCCGACGTCGTGACGCTGAAGTCGCCGGTGAAATTGTTCACGAAGGTCTTGCCGTACGCCGGACCATTGGTGCCGGTGAAGTGCACGATGCGGTTCGGGTGCGTGCCGCCGAGGAACGCGCAGTGATAGTCGTCGCAGACCGTGAACGCTTCGGCCAGCGCGCGCTGGAACGGGATTTCGGCGGTGTCGAAATAACCCATCGTCTGGTTCTTCTTGGACACCGGCCATGCCGCCATGCGACCGCCGTCCCATGCGCTGTGCGTGTCGACCCAGCTATGCGGCGTGCCGGTCACGCGCTGCGCATTGCCCTTGGTCTCGTCCAGGTGATAAGGCAGGTCGATGTTGCCGTTGGCATCGATCTGCTGCCACACGTTGCGGCCGTCCGGCAGCGGAATCGTGAAGCGGTCGCCATAGCCGCGCACACCCTGATAGGTGCCGAAGTAGTGGTCGAACGCGCGGTTTTCCATCATCAGGATCACGACGTGTTTGACGTCCTTGATCGTGCCGGTCTCGTTATGCGCGGGAATCGCGAGCGCACGGCGGATGCTGGGCGGAAACACGCTGAGCGCGGCGGCCGACAGGCCGGCGGTGGCAGTACCCTGGAGAAATTTGCGACGGGAGTTCACGGTGCAGTACCCCTTCTTGTGTCTGGCTGATCGCCGAAACCTTCGATAGCATTCACCGCAGCCGCTCCGCCCGGCGATGCGGCATGGTTTGTCACGATCGATGCGCATGCACCGTTCGCACTCCATGCTCGATATCGCCCGGCCGCAAGGCTGCCTGCCGAGATCCCCGCTCGTGGAAGCTCAAAGGACGTCTTGTTTCATGCCGCTAACCGACAGTACGATAACTGTCAGGTCCGGGCGACTGACGAATATAAGGAGCAAGAATGACGGTATGGTGTCGGTGCCGAAATGGGCAAGACCCTACTCCATCGCGATACCCCGCTCACGCGGCCATCTTCAACCCGACGATTCCGGCTACCACCAGCACCAGACTGCCAATCCGCGCCATCGACGCAGGCTCGGCAAACAGGCACATTCCGGCGATGGCGGTCCCGACGGCACCGATGCCGACCCACACCGCGTAGGCGGTGCCGACCGGAAGCTGCCGCATCGCAAGACTGAGGAGTCCGACGCTGGCGACCATCGCGGCAATCGTGACCGCCGACGGCAATGGTCGCGTGAAGCCTTCGGTGTACTTCATGCCGACGGCCCAGACCACTTCGAGCAGCCCCGCCGCGATGAGTGCCATCCAGACCATGTGCGTCCCCCATGTAGCGGGGCCGTCCCCGGTGGATGTCGAAAGGCGCGGTCGTCCGTGCCTTCGCCTGCCTACGACCCTCGTGGCAGGAAGCGGATCTATCGCTGTGGTGCTGCAAGGCGCGGCAGCGAAATCTGGACTATATCAGGCGTTTGCGTAGCGGCGGCAGGACATCTGCGTCGTCGGCCCGGCAGCGCAGATACGGTGGCAACGCGAGGCGAGCTCGACCGGGAGTTCGATGCATTTTTCGACGAAATCCTGAGCCGCTCGCTGAATGACCGTCGGCACAAAGGCTGCATGCTGGTGAATTCGGCGCTGAAGACCGCGCCACATGACGCTGAGTTCCAGGAGATCATTGCCGGCGTTCTCGCCCGTATCGAACGTTTCTTCTCGGGTGCATCAGCGCAGGTCAGACCGACGGGACCATCACGCAGTCATTGTCCGCAAAGGTGCTCGCCCGACATCTCCTTGGCGTATTGATGGGCGTTCGCGTCCTGGCTCGCGTTCGCCCCGAAAAAGCCTTGCTGGAAGGCATGATTACGCCAGCGCTTTCCCGGCTCGCGGCAACCGGTAGCGACTGAACCAGGACAAGGCGACCGAAGACAGAAGCCGACGATATTGCAGTGCCTTCGGCCGCGGCAGCAGGATCATTCGCCGAAAAGATGCGTGGCATGAGTGATGGCTCCGCCTGCACGAATCGCGGCGGCGACGAGCGCAGCTTCGGCCAGTTGTTCGTCGCTCGCGCGTGCGTCGCGTGCCGCCTTCGTATGCAATTCGATGCAATCTCGTCGGCACGGGTAAGGAGGGCATCTCAACTGCATGTGGTGAGGTAAGCCTCGGCATGGCTGCCGGGCCGGATCCTTTTCTCGCGTATGGAAAACCGTGGTTGTCCAATTTGGAGAAGCCGGAGCGCCGCTCAGGCAATGTCTGATTCTGGCACTGAGAAAGCAGCTGGAAGATGGCGACGACGCAGTCCCGTGGCTCGCGGGCATTGCCGACGCACGGCTGCGTCGGTCCATGCAGGCGGTATTCGGTCAGCCAGCCGCACCGTTCACGGTCGAGCGACTTGCGGAGATTGCCCGGATGAGCCGATCGGCATTTGCTGCCAGATTCTCCGAATTGTCTGGTCAGTCTCCGATGCCTGACCCACCGGGTCAGGTTTCCGTGCACTCGACATCATGTCCCTTTCGCGCAAACGCCGGGCCGGTTTGCGTCGGCCCGGCGCCCCCTTTTGCGCGCCTTGTTACGTCCTAGAAGCGATGCCGCATGGCGAGCCGCACCACCGCCTGGCGATCGTTCGACGAATCGCCGTAACCGCCGATGTTCGCTACTGCCGCACTGCCGGTCGAGCTGACACCGGCCGCCTTCTGGATCGCGGCAGTGAAGTAGAAGTCGGTGCGCTTGCTCAGGAAATAATCGACCAGCACGGAGACCTGGTGGTAATGCTGGTCGCCGAGCGTTGCGCCCTTCACGTCCACACCGGTGCTGGTGGTGTAGTTGTACGCGATGCCGGCAAGGAACGCCGGCGTGAACTGCCAGCGCAAACCGGCTTCGACGTCGTTGAACTTCGGCGACGCGCCGCCGATCGCCGCCACGTTGCCGTATTGCGTGTTCGTGTAGGTCAGGCCGACCAGGGCCGGCCCGATCGCGTAGGTGCCGCCCACCGCCGCCACCTGATAGGAGCTGGCGGTCACGTAGTTGCTGTTCATCACGCCGCTCAGCGAGGTGGCACCGCTGACGTTGTCGGTGAAGAAGCCGGTGCCGGCGCTCGGGCCAGTCGGATTCTTGAAGTAGTTGAAGCCGGCGCCAAGCGTCAACGGACCGCGCGCATACGCGGCGCCGAACGAATAGCCGCTGCCGCCGCTGATGTTGCCCGGCTGGCCGCCCAGGCTCACCTCGGCGCCGAAATTCAGGCCATTGAAATCGGGGCTGACGTACTTGATGCTGTTGTTCACGCGCAGCGTGTTGACGAGGTTGTCGAGGTCGACCGGATGGCCGAAGGTCGTCGAGCCGCCGATATAACCGGTGCTGGTCACCGGCTGCACGTAGGCGACCACGAGGTCGTACTGGCGCCCCAGCGTGACGGTACCGTAGTGTTTGCTGCTCAGGCCCACGTAGGTGGTCCGGCCGAACGGCGTGTTGCCCTGGCCGAAGCCGCCGGTATTCAGGTTGATGCCGCCCTGCAGATCGAAAATCGCCTTCAGGCCGTCGCCGAGATCCTCCGCGCCGCGAATGCCCCAGCGGCTGCCGTTCAGGCCGTTGATCGAATCGACCGACAGTTGCCGGCCGCCCACGTTCTTGCCGTTCACGACGTTCTTCGCGTTGGTATTGAACTGCAGACCTTCGTCGAGAATGCCGTACAGCGTGACGTTGCTCTGCGCATGGGCCGTGATCGATCCGGCCGCCGCGACGGCCGCGGCCGCCAACCATGTCTTTTTCATTTAGAAATCCTCTTTATTGATGCGGGTATCAGACAATCGAAAAGCCGCTGGCCCGGCGGCCGCAGCGACGAGCAGCGGCCAGGCCATCCCTGCGGCGGAACGTATGGCGATTACAGGTATTGCGGAAACGGCGGCATTCACCGCAACGCCGCGCCGGCAGGAGCCGGCACGGCGCGTGGCTTCAGTGCGGGTAATGCTCGAGCAGACTGGCGGCAGCCTGGAATTCAGGCGTGAAAGGCAAGTCGGCGTCACGGAACGGCACCACCTTGCGCAGCGCGTCCATCAGTTGCTGGGTCTGCGGCGACAGCGTGAAGCCCTTGCCTTGCCGCTCGCGCAGTTCGACGGCCTGCCCGGCGGACACCAGCTCGATGCCGGCCAGCTGGAAGGCGTTGTCGATTTCGGTCTGCACATGGCGCATCACGCGCGGCGCGTTGGTGGCGATGTCCTCGATATCGCCGGCTGCCGGCAGGAAATCCATCGATACCGGCATGGCCAGTTCCTTGTTCGCCTCGGCCAGCGCGATCGGCGGTTTCTCCATCGCACCGAACGCGTGCAGCGTGTGATCGGTGCCGAGGAAGCGGCTCAGATGCGTGAAGCGCGGATCGTTGAGCTTGATGATGCGCTGCGCGGTGGCCAGCGAACCGTGCGCAATGGCGATGCCGCTTTCCTCGAAAGCCAGCACGAACGGCAGCGGCTCGAAATTGGCATTGGGCAGCACCGCGCCGTACAGGTCCTTGCCCTTCAGGTAGGCGCGCTGCGCCTGGAACAGCGTGCTTTTCGGCTTCACATCGAGCGCCACGCCCGGATTGTCGTCGGACGAATTCAGCTGCAGCGTGATCAGTTGGCGATCTTCGTCGTAGCTTTTGTCGATTTCGCCGAACAGATAGGGCGCATCGCGAAAGCTCAGCGGATCCTGCAGCGCGCGCTGGTCGTCGCGCTGCCACAGGCTGCTGCCGGCCAGGATCTCGCGCAGGCTGGCGCCGGCGCGCACCGCTTCCGGATAGGGATGCAGCGCCAGCGAATCCCGCAGGAACGGCGACACGTTACCGTTCAAACCCTGCAGGCTCAGCGCATAGACCAGCTTTTCCACATAAACCAGTTGCTTCAGGTCGACGAGCGCCAATGCGGCCATGCCGGTGGAATACGCGTTCGAGCTGAGAATGCCGAGCGCGTCCTTGCCCCACGGCTTTATCGGCTCGATGCCGGCCGCCTTCAGCGCCTGCGCCGCCGGCATTTTGGTGCCGTGGTAGTAGACGTCGCCCTCGCCCATCATGGTCAGGCCGATATGCGCGAGGATCGTGATGTCGGCCTCGCCGACCGAGCCTTCCACCGGCATCACCGGCGTGATGCCGGCGTTGAGGAACTGCACGTATTTGTCGACCACCGCCGGCTGCACGCCCGACGCGCCCACCAGCATCTGGTTCAGACGCGTCGCCATGACCGCGCGGGCGGTACGCACGTCCATGTCGGCACCGACGCCGGCCGAATGCGCATGCAGCAGCGCCGCGTTGAAGCGGATCGACGCGTCGATCACTTCGGGCGTCAACTGGCCTTTCGCATCCACCATCTGTCGGTCCTTGTTCAGACCGACGCCGACCGTCAGGCCGTAGATGCGCTGGCCCTGGGTCGCCGCGTCGAGCACCAGCTGATGGCCCTCGGCCACGCGCTGCGCGGCCTTGGCGGCGATCTGCACCGGTTCGCCGTCGGCGATCGCCGCAATGGTTTCGGGAGTGGTCGATTGGCCGTCGAGCACGACGGCCGCGTGGCTGGCCAGCGCTGGCAGAAGCAGCAAGGCGCCGATGATCTGTCTGACAGGATTCAGCATGAACAATCCGTAGGAATACGTCCGTTGGTCTCCGCGCTCCGTTGCCTTGCGCGCACTGTCGACACTCGGGTCAACGGCGCATAGTGTATTTGTATATACTTTTATAGACAACGAATCAAAAATAATTTTTGCAGGATTGCCCAGGAAACCACACAAGGTCGAGAAGAATCGAAAACCGCCTTTGTAAAGGGGGTTTTTGTCGGAAATGCGTCAGCGCATCGCCTTCATTACGAACTGAAAGAACAAAGAAAGCGCGCCTGTTTTGTATATACAAACAGGCGCGCAAGTTAAGAACTGTGGGCAGTCGGAGCCGGCGGTCGCCGGCAGGGGAAACCTAGAACTCGCCGCTCAGCTGATAGCGCGAGGCCGGATGCCAGAGCACCACGTCGGTGGCGATCCTGCCTCGCACGCGGGTGCGCCGGTGCAGCACGAGGCAAGGCTCGCCGATCGCCATGCGCAGCGCCTGGCGCACCGTCGAAGGGGCCTGACGCGCCGTCACCCAGTATTGCGCGCCCTGTGCCGGCGCCACGCTGGTCATGTATTCGTTCGGCGTTTGGGCCTCGAAGTCCTGTTCGAGATAGTCGGGAAACACCAGCCCGTTGACGTGCCGATCCTCCAGCTGGATCGGCACCTCGTTCTCGAAGTGCACGATGCGCGAGTGAAACGCGGGGCCGTCGGGCGGCAATCCCAGCGTCTGCAGCGCGAGCGGATCGCGGGTGCGCTCGAGCAGCAGCAAGCGGCTCGTGTGCTGGTCGCCGCGGGCCTTGATTTCCTCGGCGATATTGCGGATCTCGATCAGCGTCGATTCGTAGCGCGTATCGGCTACGAAGGTGCCGCTGCCACGCACCCGCATCAGCACGCGCTCGGTCACCAGCTCGCGCATCGCACGATTGACGGTCATGCGCGACAGCCCGAATTCCTTCGCCAGCGCTTCCTCGGATGGAATCATGTCGCCGCGCCGCCAGGTTTCGCTCTCGATCATGCGCAGCACGTGCGTCTTGAGTTGTTGATACGCAGGGATCGAGGTAGGAGGATTTCTATCCATAATTCGGGGGCGACGACGCGGGTGGCCCCATTATATAGGCTCGAAGTACCCGCAAGCCGCGGGCGGCCGCCGGATCGCGCCGGCCGCCGCGGCCATGCGTTGCGCGTGGATACGCGCGCGCCGCTCGATCAAAAGGGCTGGCAAGACGGATCAGGCGAACTGCAGCGTCTGGCCGAGATTCATGCTGCGAGCCTTTTCGAGCATGGTATGGCCGAGCGCGATATCGCTGAGGCTCAGGCCGCGATGCCAGAACAGGATGGTTTCCTCGTCGTTCTCGCGCGGCGCTTTCCGGCCGGCGACGATCTGGCCGAGTTCGGCATGCAGCGTCTGCTCGCTCAGGCGGTCGCTGTCGACGTGCTGACGCAGCGCGCCGAACGGCAGGCCCTTGCGGCACTGGCCCCAGTCGTCCACCACCATCTTGCTCATGATGTCGGTCAGCGACAGCTCCACCGCGCTCATGGTGCCGTAAGGCATCACCAGCGCGCCGCGCTTGATCCACTCGGTTTTCAGCAGCGGTTCGGGCTTGGGCAGCCGCGACGCTTCCACGACGATGTCGGCATCGCGCACGCACGACTCCCAGTCGGCCACCGCGCGCACCGGCTTGCCGAGGTCGCGCGAAAGCCGTTCGGCGAAGCTGTTGCGGCTTTCTTCGCGGCGCGAGTGCACGCGGATTTCGTCGAAGTCGAACAGGTGATCGAGCAGGCGCACGTTCCAGTAGGACGTGCCGCGCGCGCCGACGTGAGCCAGCACCTTGCTCGACTTGCGGGCCAGATATTTGGCGCCCAGCGCGGTCATCGCGCCGGTGCGCATGTCGGTAATCGACGTGGCGTCGAGAATCGCCTTCGGCGCGCCGGTTTCCGGGTCGAACAGATTGAGTACGGCCAGCTCGGACGGCAGGTCGCGCTGATAGTTGTTGACGAAATCGCCCACCACTTTCACGCCCGCCAGCCCGAGCGGATGAATCACGCCGCGCAGCACGTTGAAATGGCCTTCGGCGGAATCGCGCGGAATCAGATGCATGCGCGGCTCGATCACGGTCTGGCCGTTGCCCTGCGCGGCCAGCGCGGTTTCGACGGCATTGAGGATTTCGTCGTTGGTCAGCGCCAGTCGTTCGACATCCTGACGGTTGAGATAGGTGAGATGGATCGATTGCATAGGGGGCTCCTGAATGAATGGGGTCGGCTAGTCCATCGCGCCGTGTTCCGGCGCGGGCGCGCGCGGACTCGACAAGCTGAGGCCGGACGACTCGCTATGGTTGACGGGAGTCGGCGCGCCGAAGCCGAAGCCGAAGCGGCGGAAGCGGCGCAGATCGGCTTCCGGATGAATCAGCAGGGCGGCCAGCACGCCGAGCGCGGCCACCAGCACCCCTGCGTACAGATAACCGGTGCGAAAACCGTCGACCGGATCGCGGCCGACGTCGACGATCAGGCCCATCGCAACCGGCGCGATCAGGCCGGCGATCGTATGGATCGAGTTGGTGATGCCGAGCAGCGCGCCGCGCTGCGAGGACGGGCAGATTTCGCCGATCAGCGTCGAGCCGAGCGTGAAGATCACGCTGCCCACCGAGAAGGCGACGCCGATCAGGAAGATTTTCAGCGGCCCGAGCGGCACCATCGGCACGCACGCCACCGCCACGCCGGCCGTTATCACGCAGGCGCAACCGAAGGCGCCGCGCGACAGCCGGCTCGAATAACCGGCCCGGGTGAGCTTCTGCGAGATGAACGCGAAACACGGCGCCAGCACGATCTGCATCACCGAAGGCAGCGCGATCACCCAGGCCGCCGTCGACGGCGCGAGGTGCACCGCCTTGATCAGATAATTGGCCAGCCAGACGATGTTGAGCGCGATCATCCAGTACGCCGCAAAGCCGCCGATATACACGCCGAGCGCCGTGCGGCTGAGGATCAGTTGCCGGTAAGGCACCCGCACCGCCGCGCCGCCCGCATCGCGCGGATCGCCCACCGGGCCGTCCTCGCCGACCACCGCCCATGCCAGCGCCCACAGCAGGCCGATCGCCCCCAGCACCGCGAACGCGGCATGCCAGCTGTAGTGCTGGATGATCCAGGTGACGAGCGGCGCCACCACGCCGGCTCCGAAAGCCGCGCCGCAGGCCACCACGCTGGTGGGCACCGCGCGGCGCTTGTCGCCGAACCATTTGTAGACGGCATGCAGCGCGATCGGAAAGGCAGGACCCTCGGCCGCTCCCAGCACCACGCGGCTGCCGAGCAGCACGGCGAAGCTGACCGGGACGGTCATCGGCAGCAGCGCCAGCGCCCAGATCACGCCCATCACCAGCATGATGCGTTTGGTCGTGACGCGATTGGCGAGAAAACCAACCACCACGCCGGATATCGAGAACAGCAGGAAAAAAGCGCTGCCTAGCGCGCCGAACTGCGCGTGGCTCAGGCCCAGTTCCTTGATGATCGATGTGCTCGACAAACCGACCACGGCCTTGTCGGCGAAGTTAATCAGCATGAACAGGAAAACGAGGACGACAATCGCCCACGCCTTACCGCCCCCGACCACCTTGTTCGTCTCGTTCATGCCCGCGCTCGCTCCGCCATGTCGGGCTGATCCGCTCGGCGGGCCATGAACTTCCAGCCCATCCTGCGGACACCCGCCTAAGAATGAATATGCAGCGTAACAGTGCCAAAAATAGTTGTCTATACATTTATGGCGCCATTGATAGCGGCTCATGGAATAAGAGCAAGCGCCGGGCGAAACGATTCGGGCCGAACCCTATGAACCGGCGACACGCATCACGCACCCATGCCGGATGCATCGCGCAGCCTATTTTGTATATACAAATAACGGCTGTCGGTCGGCTCGCCGACATGAACCCACCCTCGCACGGTGCAGAACAACAACGCGAATCAGGTCGGTCTGCTGTACGAATACGACCTGTCGAAGCGCACGAACATCTACGGCGCGATGTCGTTCCTGCACAACCACAACGCGACGCGCTACACGTTCGCGGGCTCCGCGAACCCGGGTCTGCCGCTCGCGTATCCGGGCGCCGACGCACGCGGCGTACAGCTCGGCTTCGTGCATCGCCTCTGAGTTCCGCTGCACGGACGGTCCCGCGCGCGACGCGCGGGACCGCCATGACGAGGCGCTGGCGCTAGCGGGCGGCCGCGTTCAACGCGACCACCGCCTCCAGCGAACCGCCGACCATGTCGCGCAGCACGGGCTGCACGGCGGATGCGAGGTCGGGCCGATAGTCGAACGGCGACGCCTCGTTCATGTACGCCGACTGGCACATTTCGAGCTGGATCGCATGAATGCCGTGCGACGGCGAGCCGAAATGGCGCGTGATGTAACCGCCTTTGAAGCGCCCGTTCGCCACCCAGCTGAAGGCGCTCGCCGCCGCGGCCTGTTCGGCGCGCGCCTGCACCGACGGCGCCGCGGTGCGGCCGTCCTGGGTGCCGAGATTCAGGTCGGGCAGCTTGCCGTCGAACAGACGCGGCAACACGCTCGCGATCGAATGGGCCTCCCACAGCAGCACGTTCGCATGACGCGCCCGCAACCGTTCGAGCTCCGCGCGCAGCGCATCGTGATACGGCTGCCAGTAGGTCTGCACGCGGGTTTGCCGCTGCGCCGCGTCGGGCGCGCAGCCGTCGCGATAGACTGGCTCGCCGCGAAACGTTTCGGTCGGGCACAGACCGGTCGTGGTCTGTCCCGGGTACAGGCTTTCGTCGTTCGGTGGGCGGTTCAGATCGATCACGTAGCGCGACAGACGCGCGCTCAGCACGGTCGCGCCGAGACCGGCCGCGAATGCGTACAGACGGTCCAGATGCCAGTCGGTGTCGGCCACGGTCAACGCGGCGTCGGTGTAACGATCGCGAAGCGACTCGGGAATCTGCGTGCCGAGGTGCGGGATCGAGATCAGCAGCGGCGCGTCGCCGCGCTGTAGCGAAAAGATGTCGGTCATGTCCAATCAGTTCGTCTTGAAGCAGTTATGCGGGTCACGCGTCGGCCACGAGTCGCGCGAGCGCGGCCCGGTAGCCGGCATAAAGCCGGTCCTCGTCGCGGTGCCGCTGCCGGTCGACAACGCGGCGGCCGCCGACGTACACGTCGGCGACCGGCGTCGAGCCGTGCTCGCCGAACACCGCGCCGGACAGCCACGTTTCGCACCCATGGCCGGCGATGGACGGGTGATCGGCGTCGAGCGCAATCCAGTCCGCACGACGGCCGGGCGCGAGCGCGCCGACCGCGCGGCCGGTCGCGCCCGCGCCGCCGTCGAGCGCCGCGTCGAACAGACGGTCGGCGACGTACGGGCTCTGCGACGACGCGAGTACGTTGCGCTGCCGGTATTGCAGACGCTGGCCGTATTCGAGCAGCCGAAGTTCGGCACGCCAGTCGACGCCGACGTGGCTATCGGAGCCGACGCCGAAGCGGCCCTGCGCATCCAGATAATCGCGCGCCGGAAAAAAACCGTCACCCAGATTCGCTTCGGTCGTCAGGCACAAACCGGCGACGGCGCCGCTGCGCGCAAGCGCCCGGGTTTCGCCGTCATCCACGTGGGTCGCGTGCACGACGCACCAGCGCGCGCCGACGTCGAACTGATCGAGCAGCCAGCGCACCGGGCGCGTGCCGTGCGTCGCCATGCACGCGTCGACCTCGGCGGTCTGCTCCGCGACGTGAATGTGCACCGGCGCCTTCGCGTCGAGGCCGCCGAGCAGCGCGCGCAGCGACGCGACCGACACCGCGCGCAGCGAATGCGGCGCCACGCCGTAACGGCGCATGTCGGTTTCGGGCCGCGACGCGCGCAGCCGTTCGAGCAACGCGAGCAGCTGGTCCGGCGTGTTCAGGAAGCGCCGCTGGTCGTCGCGCGCGGACCGTTCGCCGAAATCGCTGAACTGATAGAGCACCGGCAGCATCGTGATGCCGATGCCGACCTCGTGAGCCGCATCGACGACACGCTGCGCCATCTCGGCCGGATTCTCATACCGCTGGCCGTCCTGCGCGTGATGCACGTAATGGAACTCGCAGACCGACGTATAACCGGCCTTCAGCATCTCGACGTACAGCCAGCGCGCGATCGCGCCCAGGTCGTCGGGCGTGATCCGCGCGGCGAAGCGATACATCAGGTCGCGCCAACTCCAGAAACTGTCGGCGGGATTCGCGCGGTATTCGGTCAGGCCGGCCATCGCGCGCTGGAACGCATGCGAATGCAGATTCGGCATGCCGGGCAGCACGGGACCACGCGCGTGCGCGACACCGGCCGGCGCGCCGGGAAGCTCGGCGTCGACGGTCGTCAGCGTGCCCTCGGCATTCCATTGCAGCAGCACGTTGCGGCGCCAGCCGTCGGGCAAACGCGCGTACGGCGCGAACAGCGATCGGTTCGATTCGTTCATGGATGGAGTGTTCTGGTTTATTCGTGCGACCGGTCGCGCCGGTACACGGTCTCGCCGCTACGCACGACACGCGAGCACAGCGGCCGGCCGATCCAGTAGGCCAGTTCGGCCAGCGAATCGACGGTCCATACCGCGAAATCGGCGTGGCGTCCCGGCGCCAGCGCGCCGTGCCGGTCGGCGGCGCCGATGGCTTGCGCCGCATGGCCGGTCACGGCCTGTAGCACTTCGGGCACCGTCATCCGGAACAACGTGGTCGCCATGTTCATCATCAGCAACAGCGACGTGGCCGGCGACGTGCCGGGGTTGCAGTCGGTCGCGAGCGCGATCGGCACATCGTGACGACGCAGCAGATCGAGCGGCGGCAGTTGCGTTTCGCGGATGAAGTAATACGCGCCGGGCAACAGCACGGCGACGGTGCCGGCCGCCTTCATCGCGAGCACGCCGGCTTCGTCCAGATATTCGAGGTGGTCCGCCGACAACGCGCGATAACGCGCGGCGAGCGCCGCGCCGCCGCTGTTCGACAGTTGCTCAGCGTGGATTTTTACGGGCAGGCCGCGCCGCGCGGCCGCCTCGAACACACGCTCGCTCTGCGCGATCGAAAAACCGACGCGTTCGCAGAACACGTCGACCGCATCGACCAGCCCTTCGTCCGCGAGCGCGGGCAGCATCCGCTCGCAGACCTCGTCGATGTACGCGTCCGCGCGACCGGCGTACTCGGGCGGCAGCGCGTGCGCGCCGAGAAACGTCGTGTGGACCGACACCGGATGACGCTCGCCCAGTTGCCGGGCGACGCGCAGCATCTTGCGCTCGGTGTCGAGATCGAGCCCGTAACCCGACTTGATCTCGACGGCGGTCACGCCTTCGGCCAGCAACGGCGCGAGCCGCGCGGCAGCGCGGCGCAGCAATGTAGCCTCGTCGGCGGCGCGAGTCGCGCGCACGGTCGACACGATGCCGCCGCCCTGCCGCGCAATCTCCTCGTAGCTCGCGCCCGCGAGCCGCTGCGCGAACTCGTCGGCCCGCTGGCCGCCGAACACCAGATGCGTATGGCAATCGACGAGCCCCGGCGTGACCCATGCGCCGCCCAGGTCTTCGCGCGGCACCTGCGCGAATTCCGCCGGCAGGTCGCGTGCTGCGCCGATCCAGGCAATGCGTCCGTCGCGTACGGCGAGCGCTGCATCGTCGAGCGTCTCGCGAGGGTCGCCGTGCGCGCATAGCTTCAGGTGGTGAAAGACGTTCTCGGAGACGTTCTCGGTCATGTCGGTGTTTATCCGTGCGGCGAATGCGGTGTCGCCCCGCGCGTCGCGTCGTCGATGCGCACGGCCAGCAACGCGCCGTCGCCGCGCAGATCGCAGTTCAAGCCGCGGGGCGCGTCGATACGCAGCGTATCGCCGGTGACGAGGACGACCGGTTCCCGATCGCCGGCCGCGACGGCCAACCTGCCGGATGCGCAGAACAGCAGCGCGATATCCGCCGTCAGCGTCGCCTGCGTGCCGCCGCGCCACACGTCGACGTGCGCGCAGGCCACGCCGCGACGCGCCATCACGTTGAAGTCGCGCGTCGGGCCCGCGATGAGCCGCGCGTTCACCGGCGCGTCGCCGGCGAACGACAGGCTGTCGAGCGGGCGCGTCAATGCATGCGACGCGCCGTTTTCGATGTCGAGCCGCAGGCCCGCGCCGTCGAGCAGCACCAGCGTCCGGTCGATGCCGTCGAAGCGCGAGAACGGGCCAGCGGCGTTCACGTCCGCGACGCTGATCCGCCAGGCGAACGTATCGAGTCCGGCGTCTGCCGGATGGGCGGCGATCTCGCGTGTGACGCCGCCGCCGTTTTTCCACGGCATCCGCACGAGCGCGTCGCCGCGGATCACCGCGAACGACGCCGCCGCGCCATGCTGTACCGACGCGTTCATCGGCCCAGCATCGGCAGCTTCAGGCCCGCGTTGCGCGCGGTCTGCTGCGCCAGTTCGTAGCCGGCATCCGCGTGGCGCATCACGCCGGTCGCCGGGTCGTTGAACAGCACGCGTTCGAGGCGCTTCGCCGCCGCGTCCGTGCCGTCCGCCACGATCACCACGCCCGCATGCTGCGAGAAGCCCATCCCGACGCCGCCGCCATGATGCAGCGACACCCAAGTCGCGCCGCCCGCGGTGTTCAGCAGCGCGTTCAGCAGCGGCCAGTCGCTCACCGCGTCCGAGCCGTCCTTCATCGCTTCCGTCTCGCGGTTCGGGCTCGCGACCGAACCCGTATCGAGGTGGTCGCGGCCGATCACGATCGGCGCCTTCAGTTCGCCGCGCTTCACCATTTCGTTGAACGCGACGCCGAGCCGGTAGCGGTCCTGCACGCCGACCCAGCAGATCCGCGCCGGCAGCCCCTGGAACGCAATGCGCTCGCGCGCCATGTCGAGCCAGTGGTGCAGGTGCGCGTCGTCCGGAATCAGCTCCTTCACCTTCGCGTCGGTCTTGTAGATGTCCTCAGGATCGCCGGACAGCGCGACCCAGCGGAACGGCCCCTTGCCTTCGCAGAACAGCGGCCGGATGTACGCGGGCACGAAACCCGGGAAGTCGAACGCGTTCTCGACGCCCATTTCCAGCGCCATCTGCCGGATGTTGTTGCCGTAGTCGAGCGTGGCCGCGCCGCGCTGCTGCAGCGTCAGCATCGCGCGCACCTGATGCGCCATCGACTGCTTCGCCGGCGCGACGATACTCTGCGGATCCGCGTCGCGCGCGACGCGCCACTGTTCGAACGTCCAGCCCTGCGGCAGGTAGCCGTTGATCGGGTCGTGCGCGCTCGTCTGGTCCGTCACGCAGTCCGGCGTGATGTCGCGCGCGACGCACTCGGCGAACACGTCCGCCGCGTTGCCGACGAGGCCGACCGACACCGGCTGGCCGCTGCGCTTCGCGTCTTCGAGCAGCGCGAGCGCTTCGTCGAGCGTGTGCGCCTTCTTGTCGACGTAGCGCGTCTTCAGGCGGAAGTCGATCCGCGTCTCGTCGCATTCGACCGCGATCATCGAAAAGCCGGCCATCGTCGCCGCGAGCGGCTGCGCGCCGCCCATGCCGCCGAGGCCGCCGGTCAGAATCCAGCGGCCCTTCGGATCGCCGCCGAAATGCTGGTTCGCGACCGCGAAGAAGGTCTCGTAGGTGCCCTGCACGATGCCCTGCGAGCCGATGTAGATCCACGAGCCGGCCGTCATCTGGCCGTACATCATCAGGCCCTTGCGGTCGAGTTCGTGGAAGTGCTCCCACGTCGCCCAATGCGGCACGAGGTTCGAATTCGCGATCAGCACGCGCGGCGCATCCGCGTGCGTGCGGAACACGCCGACCGGCTTGCCCGACTGCACGAGCAGCGTTTCGTCGTCGTTCAACTCGCGCAGCGACGCGAGGATCTGGTCGTAGCACGCCCAGTTGCGCGCCGCGCGGCCGATGCCGCCGTAGACGACGAGCGCGTGCGGATGCTCGGCGACTTCCGCGTCGAGATTGTTCTGGATCATCCGGTACGCGGCTTCGGCGAGCCAGCTTTTGCAGGCTTTCTCGTTACCGCGCGGTGCGCGGGTCGAACGGGTGAGATCCAGACGCGGATCGATGTGCTTCGGATGATTCATGGGAGCCTCGAACGGGAAACAAGGGAAAACTGCCGGCGCACGGTCAGTTACCAGGTCGAGTCTATCGCGATCATATTGTATATACAACTTAAATCTTGGTGACTCGATCCAGGGAATTCCACTATTTCGGCTGGAAAATCGGTCTTTCTTCGCGCTTCGAAGCCGTTTTCATCGATAATTTCTTCTATCTTGTATAGACATACTGTCGGCGACATCGGATGTCGAATGAGCAGTCCGGCACGCGGCGTTCGCCAGTCGTTATGGTGTTGTCGACTTCGCCCGACGCGCACGTGGGCGAATGGCCAAGCGCCACAGCAACAGCGTGGCCCGGTAGCCGAGCAAGCGCCACCGATGTTGAAGTGCTGGGTCACAAGATGAACAGGGACAGGACATCCGACTCGAACCGCAGCGCTGGCTGGTCGTGAACGGTTCCCAACACGTACTGGCCTGCCACCGACCTCGCCGGAAGCAAGGTAGCTGGCCGAACGAATGAAACGTCAAACGCTCCCGCTCAGATGAAAGCGCGAAGCGGGATGCCAGAGTTGAACCGAAGTCGCGACGACATCCCCGACCCAGGTGCGACGCCACACGAGCAAACACGGCTCGCCAATTTCCATCTCCAGATAGCGGCGCACGTACGCGTCGGGCTTCTGCGCATGATTCTTTCCTTCTCCGCGCGGATCTTCCTCGACCTGATGGCAAGCGAGTCGCCAGTACCGTCTCGACGGTGTGAATGAATGTCGCCAGAGTAGGCTCGACCACACGAGTAGCGGGGACCACAGTGTCAACAGAAGCACCGAAGAGAACTTCGCGCGAGGGCATTCCAAATCACCCCGTCGAATTTCGACGGAATCTGGCCAAGCTGGCCTGCGAACCGGGTGTATCCGTGGCACGCCTGTAGGCGACGACGTCGTGCGTGTCGGCCATCTGTGCCTGAAGTTCGGCGAGCGACTGCGCGCCCTGCTCGTTCAGGCGCGTGAGGCCGTCGATGCGCGCCTGAAACTCGCGCGTGCACGCGGCGCGTTCTTCCGAGCGCACCGCGGGGAACCGGTTGACGAGTTGCATGCGCTCGTTGCGGTCGGCCAGGTACATGCCGGCCGCGCCGATGCCGACGGCGGACGTGATGACGAGGAAAATGCCGGTCGCGCCGGCGACGCGATGCCAGAACACCGCGAGGCGTTGAACGCGGGTCATCGTCCATCCGCCGCGCGGCGGCCGCCCATCTTCGCGGGAAGCTGCTCGTTTCCCGTTCGAGCGCATCGACGCGCCGCAACAGTTGCTCGAACTTGCGGCGGTCCTCGTCGCGATCGCGTGCGGCCTGTTCCGCGAACCGGCGCATTTTCGCTTCAGTGACCGCTAACTGGCGACGCAGGCGCGTTTCACGGGAAAAGGTTTGCCGATACTGCTCTTTCCATTGCCCGGCCGATTCAAGAAGCAGTTTCAGCGAATTTTCGTCGACCTTGTCCTGGCTGATATCGCGAGCGACACGGGATTCCGTGCTTTTAAGCGCCGCGAGTTCCTTGCGGGCTCGCAGGCAGGCGTTCATCAGGAATGCCACACCCGCGCGGAGTACGGTTCCGAGCGCCCCGGCGATTTTGATGATATCGGAATCAGCAGCCATGCGCGGATTATCGGACTCGCGCCTCTAAATCCATGCAGGATTATGTGAATGCATTTTACGGAGCATCGGTTAATCGGATGCCCTGCATTATTGACTATTAACGGCGTTGGTTTTCTGAGGACTATTCGGCCGATATATTTGACCGCGCGGCGTGCCGGAATGGCGGCGCGCGTCTGGCGCGAGCCGCTTCACGAACGGACAGGTAGAGGCCACCGGGTGAGCTCCGTTGCCGTGGCGCCACCCTGCCACAGCGTCATCCCGGGAAGGAACTGCGCGCTGGCGAGGCCGAAGCGCATGTGCCGGCGACGAAATATCGGTTCCAGTTTCCCAATGTTGTATCATCGCCGCCTTAAACCGGGTCCTCGCGATGGAAATGAAGCGCACTTCCGACACAGTCAGTGGTATCCAGGCCTTGCGTGCGCTGGCATGCGCACTAGTAATATTCCAGCACGCCACATTTTTTGCATGTGCCGCGAAAGGCGTTGACTACCACGAATACCTGCGCGTCAATTTCGGATGGACGGGCGTCGGCCTGTTTTTCGTCATCTCCGGTTACGTCATGGGCGAGTGCTTCGCTCAAGGAAAAGCATTTCTCCTGAACCGCGCGGCCCGCATCTATCCGCCGTTCTGGATCGCTATCGCACTGAGCGCCCTGCTGTTAGGCCGCGCCGGCGGATGGGCGCTTGATGCTCGCTCGATCGCGCTGCTTCCCTCGACCAGCCTGAACAACAGCTATCAGATTCCGTACTGGACGCTCTGTTACGAAATCGCGTTTTACTGCCTCACGTATCTGCTGATTTTGTGCGGCTTGAGCCGGAATGCGGTAGCTGCGGTATGTCTCGTGTGGCTCGTCTTTATCTGGGGATTCGACACGTATTACCCGGTTATTAATTCGCACTTCGCACCGGGATGGTTCTCAATCGTCCAGCCGGGCGGATGGATACTGTTTTCTCCGATGTCGGCTTACTTCGTCATCGGCCTGCTGCTTTCGGCAGTAGGCTTGCAGGCACTGCGCGCGGTGCCGACTCCGCTGCTCGCACTTGCATCAATATGCGTGTGGTGGCTCGGCAATGCCATCACCTTGTCGACATACGCGCAGACAGCCATCGTTCTGGCATTCAGCTACGGCATGGCACTGACGGCCATCGCGCGTATCCAGTTCCCGACCTTCGTTACGCGCCTGGGCGACTACTCATATGGGGCGTACCTGTTTCACTTCATGGCGATAGTCGCGGTGCAGCGCGCCCTCGCACCCGTCTCGCCCACCCTGCGCCTTTCAGCGGTATGGGCGGTCCTTATCGTCACCGGCGGTCTAGGCGGCCTCGCGTATGGCTGGCTTGAGCACCAACTGCATACGCGAGTCATCAAGCCAATCCTGCGCCTTGCCCGGCGGCGACACGCCGGATTGAGTCAACACGCCGGCAGTTAGCTGCCCTGCTCGGGCGGCGAGAATGCGCCGTTTAAGTACAGCCATCCGATATCAACGAAGGTGCCCTCCGGAACCGGCGGTTGCCACTCTGCCACTCCGTCCCAACCGACCATGTTGACCACGACACCATTTTCGACGAGGGCGTAGACGTTCGTTCCGATCACGCGTACTCCTCGATTATCACAATCCCCGTGGCTCCGGATCCGCCGGTAGTCGCCGGTCGTCGCCGGAGACGAAACATAGGCGCATCCGCCGCCGCCAGCGTTGGGAGCAAGCGCTGCCGTACCACGGCGCGCATGATGCGCTGAAGCGCGACCCGCCCGTCAGGTGAATCCCAATCGACGCGCACGGACAGAGACTCACAAACTCCGTCCGCGAACTTACGCGCTGTGTCAGTTTTGCCCACGGCGGCGTCAAGTTGCATCGCTTGGCGATGGCCCTGGTTGATGCTCGCGACAGTGCGTAGTTGATCGGGCGTCAGGTGGTTGCCGACTTGCCCCCATCTGCTGTACGGACCTTGGCCCGGTGTTACAGCCGCGATGCCTTGCCGTTTTATGTACTTGCGGCTGCTGTGCATGCCCGGATTCGCCCGTGCGAAATCGTCCGTATCCAATAGGCGGCGCTCGATGGCCCGGACGATATACGCCTCTAGTTCGGGAGTCAGCGGCACAAAAGAAGCAGGGCGTGTTTGATCACGTAAAGCGGCGAACCGCTCCCGACACTCCGCGATAATCCTGAGTGCCCGCGTGATCGCCTCGTCGCAGTTCGAGGTTTTGAGGCTCGCGCGATAGGCGTCCGCCCTCGGTTTTTTCCTGGTCTTGGGGTCGCGGAAAAACTGCTGGAGGTCTTTCGGTACTCCAATGCGGAGTTGGAAAACGGACGAGCCAGGGCGAAGGTACACACCGGCCGGGAGTGGGGTTGCCAAGTCTGGCATCTCCATATGATGACACAGCGGAATTGACACACCTAACTGACACAGCCGTAAACGAGAAAACCCGGAAACCTTTATCAGCGCTGGCTTTCCCAATGCTGGCTTAGATTCCCGGGTTATATCCCTGGTCGGGGCGAGAGGATTTGAACCTCGTCAAAGCCCCGCCAAATAAGGCTCTGGCGCTGCTACACAGACCCATGTGGATGCGGGTTGTGGGGCAATTGGCAGTATAGGCGAGACGCCCTTCCATCTGCAAGCTGTGCAGGTTATTGGGCGTTCTTCCATTCGCCTGTCCGCAGTCGGCGCTGTACTTCGGTCTGGACCCTACGGCGCAAGTCGGGGGCAAAGGGCACCGTCGCCGCATGACCACACCTATCGCAACGGACATCCCAAACAGTGCCGTTCGCGTTCGGCCTCGCGTAATTGAAAACGGCGTCGCTGAGTTGGTGGTCACACTCTAGTGCCGGACAGTACATCTGCGGAGAGTGCACGGCACCATTCTCGGAAAGGTTCCACCGCCAGCGGAGGCCAAAAATAATGTCGCTTCGATACCGGAGCCAAGCTGGCGACGCTATTGCAGAGTAAATGCGCATAGCGATTAGAGCGAGGGTGATAACCGAGATTGCAGCCCATAACCAGAACCACCAACGAGGCAGCGTGACATCAGCGGCCAAGAATCGCCCAGCGTCCTTGAGCCATGACGCTGCTGCGGACGATGTCAGCCCGAGTTTGGGCGCAACTGCGAGCACGCCCGCGCCTATTACAGTGGCCAATACCGCAACTACCACGGCCCGGATCATTCCGTCCTTGCTCAACAGTCCCACGCTGCCCCTCTCTTAGTACTTGTTGTTCGCCATAACGCAGTCAACCCGAGGCCTCTTCGTCTGATCGAGACTCTGCCGAATAGATTGAACCCCAAGCGGGAAATGTCTCGTAGAAGTCGTTTTCAAATCCGAGCACGTACAACTTCTGGCCCAATACGCTTATGTGCAAGCCGGTACGATCTCTCGATGCGACGCCTAAGCCGAGCAACAGTGGCTCCTCTTCGACCAGTCGCGACAGTCCATGCGAGAAGATACTATCGTCGTGCAGAGTGAAGTTGCCCAATCCAGTGCAGAGACTGTCCAGTGCGTGAAGCGCGGGGATCGACGCTGCGAGGACAAGAAGACACAGCGTGTTGAAGTCATCCACAGACAATCGCTGTGCGGCGACCGCCGCGAACAAGCGCCCCACAATCTCAGCTTTGACTGGCTTGTGACTGTCAAGCAGTAGTTGAACTATCGTATCAGGAACGTCATCACGAAAACGAGGATCGCCCATGACTTTCTCGTACAGTGTCTCCAGTGCTTTATGCGAAGCCCCCTTGTCGGCAGCCCGGAGAAACGCCGCCACGTTTCGCGACAGCTTGACACTCATCATGGCGTCACAGAATCCCGTGACCGCGATGACGGCGGAAACCACCGGCACCTTCCTTAGCACATCGCTATCTATTGCAGCGTCGGCTGTCCGGTTAGCGATCTCTACCAACACTTCCTTGGCATCCCTCACGCCGTCAACAAGCGGTCGCATCAGACTTCGTGGTTCCTGAGTCATCGCTGTCCCTTAGTCCGTGTTGGAAATGACGGGTTCTATGGCGAAACCATCCAGTGAAGTCATTGTCAATTTTCGATGACCTTGATGCCTTTTTGGACACGTTCACGCCCAGCGCGATAAATCTCTGCGGCTCGCCGGATACAAAAGGCGGCGGCGGCTAGCTGTCGAGCCTCAGTCACCTTGAACGAACTGTATCCACCCATGTCGGGCTTCAACTCAAGCTCCTCGAACCCAAGGAACTCTTCGGGATTTCCTCGAAGGGTGACTGTGATGTTCTTTGCACGCTGCCAATGGACCGCAAATGTGACGAAGTTATCGGGCGTAGCAACATAGCGGCCTTGTGGATTTGCCTCGAATCGGAGATTGGGAAACTGGGACTTGGCGAATTGGATCAAGGCCAACCCAACGTCCTTCAGTTCCGGGAGCTTGGAAATTTCTTGTTCGAGCATTTGCAGTTCTCCTCGTTGGTAGCTTCATGGCGAGCATCGACTGTGGGATGCATAGCGCGTATTTCGCCGACAGTGCGCCGCCATGAGGATGCCGTATCAGCCACGATGGCCGCTGCGGGACAGTAACCACCGACCCTATTTTTATTGCGCTTATCTGCGGACACATGCAGCGTCGGTTGCGCGCCCAGTGGCCCCGTGCGACCACGCCTGAAGCGCGAGGCGAGCGACCATCCGGGAGATGCCCTGCGCGCGAGATGCCGTCGCACTCGTAAGTCGGACCACGTGCAGATTTACTGGAGGCGCGGCGAGTAATAAGAATACTGGGCTGATACGCTATGGGTGGCTAACTATTCCTGTTCCCAGTCTGCCAGATTCAAGCTCAATGGCGGCTCACGATGAGGTAAAAGCCGCCTGACAAATCCGATTGCACCGTCATCGGTCATCAATCGTCCTGTGACGTATTTCGCGCTGCGTTTCGTTTGTCGCAAGCGAAGACGCTCTGTGAGACTCCCGAGCACTGCTTCATCACCGCAGATAATGTACCTATCCGCCGACAGCGCAAGTAACTCGTTGACGCGCTCAACCTGCTCAGGGGCTGCGGATCTAGTTCCGATACGACCTTCGCTTCCGGTCAAAGCGATCAAACACCGTGACGTCAAGGGAAAAAGGACGATTGAATCGTCCGAACCAAATCCAGCGGTGTCTCCGTCAGATAGGCTATCAAGGACAACCGGCGAATCGCAGGTGATGTAGCGCGAGTGGGGATCAGTCGGTTTGACGATCAGCAGATCCTTTCGGCTCAAGCAGTCAACGAGAGCCTTCCATAGGCGCAGGCATTGCATGAGGGCTGTTTGGTCAGCGACCTCGATGCTGTACTCGCCTGCTCGGACAAAGCGTACTAGATCCTCCGCCCGTCTTTTCAGTTCCTCTGGACTGTGGTGCTCACCCTTGTCGCGATACATGGCGGCGAGTGTGTGCATCGTGCGCTCAACTGATTCAGTGATTACCTGCCCTATGGTATCCACGAATCCTGCTTGAACTCGCTTAGCATCTTCCAGCGCACCCGGCGTTCTCAGTTCTGCAAACGCGATGAAACTGAGCAAATGGCCAATGTCGGGTGCCGTGTAACCCTTCGCGACCTCTAAACGAGGAATCGCGTCGGACAACCCTGATTCAACCCGCGACAGCATCTCCTCGACATCGTAGCGGCGTCTGCCTTGCTCGTCCTCGAACGTGTAGATGTGCGTTTCGACCGCAGTGTTCTCGACGGTCTGCCGCCGCATGTCTCCCGTCCACCTGTCGAATACGGCAACCCCGCCGTTCCTCGCAAAGCCTTTCAGGTACATCCGAGGCAGGTAGTGCTGTCGCTTCGGCCCTTGCAGTTTGGGTGCTTGAGTGTCCATGGATTCTATCCCCTCGCCAACCACATCATACCCGGCTGCGGAGTGATTCCAGCCCCACGCGGATCGCGGGAACCAACCGGACGCCGCTTAATCCTCCCCAATGAAGTTGCAAGCTACAGGGCAATCCTACGAGTCGATTTTTTGTCGCGCCTATTTGCGGACGCTTACGCCGCTGGCGTGCAGGCGTGCGCCCCCGTACGCGTGAGCGGGTCGTTGCACCTCGGTCTGAGGAAGGCTACCGGGCACCGTGCCGAGCGGATGGCGCGGTGCGTAGGATTGCGACGCTACAGGCCGGTACGTTAGGGCATGCGGTAACGTAACCGGAGAACGCCGCCCGAATCGGTAACGTTAATAACCCATTGACGGCTCATTCGTTACCGGTTACGATTCGCCACCCTAAACGTTACTTGGATCGAAACTATGGCTATTCGGGCGTACCTGCGAGCGTCTACTGTCGATCAGGATGCCGAGCGCGCGCGCGACAGCTTGATCAGGTTCGCTGCCGAGCACGGCGCGCAGATCACCGCGTTTTACGTCGAGAACGCGAGCGGGACGAAGCTGAATCGTCCGGCACTTGATGACTTGTTGGACGAGGCGCATCCGGGTGACGTGCTGCTGGTCGAGGGTATCGACCGCCTAACGCGCCTGACCCAAGATGACTGGGAGGCGCTGAAGAAGCGTATCGCCGTAAAGAGTCTGCTGATCGTCGCGAAGTACGTGCCCATGACTTGGAAACTGCTGAGGGCCACGCAGGCACAGCGTAAAGATTGGGCGCACGACGCGACGGAGGCCGCGCTACGTGACCTGATGATCGAGCTTGCGGCTGCCAAGGCGCGCGAGGATTACGAAGTGCGCCGCGAGCGGGCCGCGCAAGGCGTCGAACGGCGGCGCGCTAGGGACGCTGCCGGACTGACGGATACGAAAGGTTATGCGGGCCGTAAGGCGGATGCCGACATGCACCGCAGGATTGTTGACCTGAAGCATCGAGGCATGACGTACAGCCAGATCGCCGACACGCTCAAGACCACGAGGCCGACGATTGCCCGCGCCTTGCGTGCCGCCGGGTTGCTGCATGGCTCCGCTAGCGCAGACGCGAGCCGAGAACATGATTGACCATAAGGCGTATGAGGCGAGGCTTCTAGCCTGCGAACTACCGGTGGCCGAAGACTACACAGCGCATCAAGCGCGGATGCGCAGGCGGCGGCAAGGTCGCGCGACTGCGGAGGATGAGCGAATGGAAGCGGCGCGGCGTCGATCGGTGGAAGTCCCGACGCTGGACGGAATCGTCGCTGAAGCCGAAAAGGAGCTAGGGAAACTGCTGCCGAAAGGCTACAGGCGTCCGGCCATTGATAACCGCGAGGATGCGCTGTACGCGTTCCGGCTGGCTTGCCACGTCGCAGGGCATACGTACCTCAACGATTCGCATCCGTGGAACCGGCCCGCCGTGATTGATGCGATCAGGGCGGCGGAAACACGTAAGTTGCGGCCGTTCATCCGGCGCATCGCGCGCCTCGCATTCGGCCCGACGATGCGTGCCTTGTGTATGCCGCCGGGGACGTTCCGGCCGACGACGACGCTGCTGAATGCGGACACTGACACGGTGCCGAAATCCGGGCTGGCTGCTGCGGTCCCGCGTGACGAGGCGTCGCCCGCCGACGATGATGTGCACCCGCTAGGTAAGCTCGACGACCTGCGGCGACTGTTCGACGGTCAGACACCTACTCTACAGGTGGACGTGATTGACTTCGTCAAGTGCGCGTACGGCTCCGCCCCGACGTGGATGACGGTCAGGCCATCGAAGCCACGAGGCGGCAAGCGGGCCGGGGCTGGCCGTCCCGACGGAGCGCGGCAGCGAATCAGACGGCCCGCAGTTGAGCAGCCGACTGAGGTAGCGCGTGTGAAATTGACGCCTGACGAGGCGCGGCGGCGCGACGTGGCGTACTACAACCGTTGGCAGCTTGATCTCGTGATGAGGAACGGCGGCGTGCTAGAGGACGCCGGGCGCGAAAGCGTCGAGATGCCAGCGACGGGGCGTGAGCCGGAAGACCCGCACGACATCTTGGCTATGCTCAACCCGGCTGGCTGCACTGCTCCTGACCTAGACGTTGAGTTGTGGAATCAAAGCGCCGAGCAGGCGTGCGCCCATGCACAGACGCACGGTGACGGATTAACGATGAGCGATGTAAAGGACGAGGCAGCGGATGGCACCACCTAAAGGCTTTCGCAGAACCAGGCACGAGCCGAAAGCGGGACCGTACTGTGTGAATCCGCGCAATGGCTATCTGCCGACCGAGCGCAAGGCCCGGGCCGCACTCGCACCCGCTGCGCCGCCGCAAGGACAGATCATCCGCGAACACGTACGCGGCTGTTCACGCTGCCAACGGGTATGGGCGCGCCAAATTGCGGGAGGTTTCTCCAGTGCGCGCTTCGAGGCGTGGCTGCGCGGGCAATCGAAATTCGTCGGCTCGCGCTGCCCGAAGTGCGCCGGCTGGCATTACCGAGTCTCGAACGGTGCTTGTATCGGCTGCCGCAAGCCGGGCTGGAAATTCGAGCGCGTTGAGGTCGGCGGCGTCACACGCTGGCGCGTCGAGCGTGGCGAAGCACCCCGAACGAGTGCGGAAAACAGGCGGGAACTACAGGCGATTGCGCGAGCAGAAAAGCACGCCGAAGCGACTGGCGAAGGCTTCGAGACGTTCGAACACGGTGGCGTCACTGCGCGGCGAGTGCCGAAGTCCGACAAACTCAGGGTATCGGCTCCCGGCTGGCGTGGGCTCGACACGCCCGACTTCGGGACGTGGCTATCGGCGTTCCCTGATCCGCTGGAGAAAGTACGCGAGATCGCGGCGAACGGTGCGCCCGGCTTGCCGCTCGCATTGCGATGGGCGGCTTGGTCGGGGTTCGATGATGTCCCTGATCCTGACGGCGTGCTGATGCGATTGCTGTTCCCTGCGGACTAGATTTTGGGCCACTCGGCGAACGCCTAAGTCCTTGGCTGGCGGCGCATACAGACGAATTAATCAATGTGTGTGCTAGTTTAGGCAATACGCGAGCGACGAGCGGGCCGACCGGTGCGAGTGAAGAGCGCGACGGTTGGGCCGCTCGCTCGTTGCCTGCTGACGCGGCGTGAAATCACAGCATAATGGCGACAGTGCACCTACCGGAGGACGGAACGGCATGAACACCGAGATGCGGGAGAAGCTCGCCAAGATTCAGCAGGTCAACCTCGACAATCTGGTCAAGCTGCAAGCGCAGACCACGAGGCTGATTGACGAGATGGCCGTGACGAATAAACGGTTGAGGCTTCTGGAGCCGTGGCTGATGGCGGCTGCCTGTCTAGCCGTCGGCACGACAATCGTCGTGACCGGGGCGATACTCCTCGGCAAACTGTTCCTGTCCTGAAGCGGCGGACATTCCGGCGAGGCCCGACCACCGGCCACAGAGCCGCCGAAAAACTGCCCAACAACAGGATGAGCGATGCAGCCACCCGAAGTAAAGGAAGGACAAATGCTGTGCCCGCGCTGTGGCGGGCCGGGCTATCGCGGCGCGTACATGGAGCAGGTGTGCAAGCTGTGCGATGGCCGTGGCGTTGTCGATCAGGAACAGCACGCGTCAGGGAGTCAGACGCGCCAACGTAGCGACAGCGCCAAGGCGTGAACGTCAGGCCGTAGCAGAAACCTTCGGATACGGTACTCGGTTAAGAGCCGCGAACATCACAGGTAGCGGAACGTGCGTGTACACCTTCTTACCGGTGGACCCGCCGACCGCGTGACCTGTGATCGCGTCTTGCGTCGCCTCGGCGATGTCCAATGCGTTCATCGCTGTACGAATCCAATGCCGGAATTTATGCGAGCCTTCCAGCGGACCAGCGGGCAGGCCAGCATCATCGCGGAACGACCTGAACCACTGCACGGCGGTATCGCCCGGACCGCGGGTTCGACCGACCATGGAGGGGAATGCAGGATCAGCAGCACGGCTGCCGTCCATTACCGAGGCAAGCCAAGCGCCGAACCATTGATCAGCCAACAGGTGCTCTGTAAGCGGTATCGTACGCTCGCTTTCCGCCGTCTTGACGGTCCCTGCATCGTCGGTGATTCGGATCGAAGACACGTTGTCTCGCACCTGAAAATCGCCGCGCCGTAACTGCGCTATCTCTCCGATGCGTGCGCCGGAATGCTGCAGAATCAGCAGCAAAGCCCGGCCATCAACGGGATTCACGCCCTGCCATCGCGGTACATCGGCCATACGGTCGGAGAACAGCGCGTGTCCGTACATCAGCTTCAGTTCGGTATCCGTCCACGGCTCGCGCTTCTCGGCCCCGACGTTCTTGTTGATAGTCAGGTCCAGCGGATTCCGTTCGATCCAGTCATCCTTAGCGGCAACCGCGAGAAGCGCCGTGATGCACGCCGCGTGATTGGAGGCCGTCTTGTTCCCGAATCCTCGCGCCTCGCTGTCAAGCAGGAACAGCACGAAGGCCGCGCCGTGGGCTTTCTTGAGTTCGGCTAAGGGGATAACGCCCACCGCCTGTTCAAACAACGATAGCGCCTTGTAGGTCCGACTGATGGCGTTCTTTTTCGGGGCGTTACGTTTAGTCCATGAGGGAACGACATCACGGAGGGTCTTTACTGCATACGAAGGGCGCGGCTCTGGGCGATCCGCCACTTGCCCGGTTTGTTGCCCGACCTCGACCCCGGCCTCCAGGCGGCACTGGACCGCACGCTCCAGCCGCACACGCCGTTCGACTTCGTATTCGAATGCTAGAGCCTCGTCTTCATCTAGCCCCTCATCGCGGGCGTGACCGACGATTCCCTGATACCAATCCTCGGCCTCCTCGCGTTCGCGTTCCGCGTCCTCGTGGGCGCGGCGAGCGGCGTCGGCGTCAGACTGCGCCGTTGTCAGAACATCGGCGAGGACTTTCTTGGCTTGAATAGACGCACGAAGCGCCGCCCATTCCGCGTCGAGGCGCACGCCTTCCTGACGACAGAGCGCGACCGCTTCGGCATAGTCACTCGTGCCGAGGGTCTTGCTGAATTCCGTTTTGCCGAGGACTGAAACTAGATCGAGAGGAACGCGACGGCGAAGGTAGTAACGACCGTTATCGCGCCGTTTGAGGTGAGTACACATAGCTGGATTCTACTCGCTGTGTAGCACCCACATGGACGCGAAGCCGCGCCAGATAAGACAAGCGGGCCGAAAGGCCCGCCAGCTATCAAGATTTCTGGTCGGGGCGAGAGGATTTGAACCTCCGACCACCTGCACCCCATGCAGGTACGCTACCAGGCTGCGCTACGCCCCGAAAGAGCGAAAGTATAACAGACCCTCCCGCCGTTTAGAACGGGCACCCCGTCTCAATGACCAAGCACATCCAGCACGTGCAGCAGATCCTTGCGCAACTGATCGACGTCGACCGCGGCCGTCGTCGCCGGCGCGGCGGACGGGTCCGCCGCCTCGCGCGTCGTCGCGCCGCCGGACGCCGCGCCGTGCGAATCGAGCCGGTTGCGCGCGCCGTTGATCGTGAAGCCCTGCTCGTACAGCAGTTCGCGAATCCGCCGGATCAGCAGCACTTCATGATGCTGGTAATACCGGCGATTGCCCCGCCGCTTGACCGGCTTCAACTGCGTGAACTCCTGCTCCCAGTAACGCAGCACATGAGGCTTCACGCCGCATAGTTCGCTGACTTCACCGATCGTGAAGTATCGCTTCGCGGGAATCGGAGGCAAGACGACCTTTTCGATTGTCGATGTCATCGCCGGGTTGCCGTCGTGGTCGTGGAGGGGGTTGCTGGATCGCGCGCTGCTGCCGGTCGAGGTCTGCGCCGGCGCGATCGACGCAGATACGTCGCGTCAGCGCTCAGCGGCCGTAGCTCGCGTCGGCGCCGTTCTCCACCAGCGCCTTGAGCTTCTGGCTCGCATGAAACGTGACGACACGGCGCGCGGCGATCGGGATCGCCTCGCCGGTCTTCGGATTGCGGCCGGGACGCTGGGGCTTGTCGCGCAACTGGAAATTCCCGAAGCCCGACAACTTCACGCTGTCGCCGCTTTCGAGCGCGTCGCGAATCACCTCGAAGAACGCCTCCACCATATCCTTCGCCTCCCGCTTGTTCAGTCCGACGTTATCGAACAGCAGTTCCGCGAGTTCGGCTTTGGTGAGCGTGGGCGTTTCCGTCGAGACGCTCGCCGATGAGACCGGGACATCGCGAGTCATGGCGCTACGCTGTGCCGCAAGAAGGGCTTCGAAATCACTCGAGTTCATTTCGTTCATCTATCTATGAAACGGCGCTCCGGACAGCGCTGGACGCTGTCCGGATTCCTGCCGGATGCGGGCGTTTTGCCCTTATCCGCGCAAACGGGCGCCATATACTCGAGCCAGGCGATCCACGAGGGACTTGATGGCCGCATCGACCGTCTCGTCCTGAAGAGTTCCGCCAGTATCTTGCAAGGTCACCCGGAAGGCAAGGCTTTTCTGGTCCGCGCCGAGCCCGGAAGTATTTGATTTTGCACGAAATTCATCGAACAGTGCAACCTTTTGAACGATCCGGCACGCGTCGTCCGACAGCCCTTTGCCGATCTCGTCAAGGAGCGCCTGCACCTCGGTCTTCTGGTCGACGACGAGCGCGATATCGCGCCGCACCGGCGGGAATTTCGGCACGTCGGACGGCACCGGTAGCGCCCGTTCGATCAGCGCATCGGCTTGCACCTCGAACACGATCGGCGCGTGCGGCAGATCGTATTTCTGCATCCAGCGTGGATGCAGTTCGCCGATCCAGCCGACCGCGCGACCATTCACCTCGACGCGCGCGCTGCGCCCCGGATGCAGCGCCGGATGTTCGGCCTTCACGAAACGCGCCGCGTTTGCCGCGCCCAGCGGCGCGAACAGCGCTTCGAGGTCGCCCTTCACGTCGAAGAAATCGACCGCGCGCGTCGCGGCGCCCCACTGCTCTTCGAGCGCGGGGCCGTACGCGAGCGCGCCGATCATCTTCGGCTGCGCGAAGCCTTCGACGGTCATCTCGCCCGCCTTGATGGTCGGATCGTGCAGGAACACGCGCCCCGCCTCGAACACGCGGATGCGGTCCGCGCGGCGGTTCAGGTTATAGCGCAGCACGTTGATCAGGCTGCCGAACAGCGTCGTGCGCATCACCGACATCTGGCTCGCGATCGGATTGAGCAGGTGCACCGGCTTGTCGTTGCCGGCGAAATCGCGTTCCCACTCTTCGTCGACGAAGCTGAAGTTCACCGTCTCCGCGTAGTCGCGCGCGGCGAGCGCGTGACGAATCGCATGGATCGAACGCTTCGTCTCGTGGGTCGCGCGCATCTCGCTCTTCGCGACCGGCGGACGCGCGGGAATCTTCTCGAAGCCGTG
>Ga0164242_10000217_pt1 | contig 71895 bp, 110 predicted proteins | sample OricomgcompostMG_FD_108783 | JGI IMG/M metagenome (GOLD analysis project Ga0164242, IMG submission 108783) | Miracle-Growth compost microbial communities from Emeryville, California, USA - Original compost - Miracle growth compost (MG) ... | reverse complement strand
TTTTTCACCAGTTCCATCGTTGTTCATCATGCGCAGAAGCGGGGCTTCTTCCATATGGTATGAGCGCATGCCGTAGTTGTACACGAACAACCTGCCCACACCGGGGACTCGGCAAAACCCTGACGGCCGGTTGTCTATGCCAGAAACTTCTAGATGCACTGCTGCATCCAGCACGGCCATCAACCGCTGCGCTGCGGCCCACACCACGGCGTCCGAGTACAGTTCTTTGTGTTCTGCCCACATATCCAGTGGCCTGCTCGTTGGGACCGGGTCTTCAAGCGTTGGTGTCGGTCGCACGCGCAAACGCAATGTTTCGGTGTCGCAGGCCGACAGGCGGAATGGTTTCCTTTTCATGTCGATTCCTCTTTGTTCGTGAGCCACGCGAGTTCACGCTCCAACGCTTCCTGCTCCACGTTGAATACATCCGTACCCAGGTTGTTGAACAGGCCGTAGTGCCCGATACCGACAAGGTGTGCATGCTCGTACATAGCAGTAGCGGTTAGTCCGGTCTTCGCAGACGCACGCAGCACAGCAAGCACGCGATCAAATGCCTCGTTCGCCAGCGCCGGATCGATCTGATAGCGTCTGGCGTACTCAGCCACCGACATTACATTGTGGCTCACTTTGACATCACGAACGGATGTGGTTTTTACTTTCTTCACTTCTTTCTCCGGTTGTACTGCATGCGGCGCACTTCGCGCTCGAGGGCAGCGGCTGGAATGTCGTAGTCGACTGAATGTATCGTGCGCGTGTCAGGGTCCAGGTTTTCAAACCAAGACCACCGTATGACATCGCCGTAACTGCTTGTGTCTTCCGGCACGACAGGCAGGCGCGCAGTGGCGTCGTATAAGCTGCATGAGACCGGACTGGACACAGCATCTATCAGCGCAACGAAACGCCGCGCTGCTTCGCGGTACAGCCTGCGTGACCCGGCTGGCTTGTAACGTATGTACAGGTCCAGACGAACAAGCTCGAGACCCGCGCGTACATGTTTTACTATTCGCATTTCTGTCCTTTCATCGCGTTCATTTCAGCCGTGATGGCGTCGCTGTTGATGTAGTAGTGCCGGTCGCCGTCGTCCCACACGTACAGGTCACCAACCCCGCGAATAAACACCCCTGTGTACCCAGCCAGTGGTCTGTACTCTGCGGAGACGACTGCGGCATCCAGCACCGCGCGCAGGCGGTGGTACGCTGCCTTGTATAACTTTGGGTCGCTGCACTTTGCAGCGATGTTCGACAAGGTGTCTGAGTCGGAGAATTTGTTCACCATGTAGTGAATACTGTTCATCACTGTCGTCATTTCACTCGCTCCATTTCACGTTGTATCGCATCTTCCAGGATCACGTACCGCATCTCGCACTTGTCTGATAGCGGGCCGGATAAATAAAAGATATAGACCGCTCCTGTGCCGGGCAGTGTGAGCGATCGCGGACTACCTTCCGACGCCGACAACGCTGCATCCAGAACCGCTTCCAGCCGTGCGCACGCAGCGAGGAATTGTTCCTTGCAATCTATGTACTCACGCGGCACAGCGTCGGCAGGTAGCAGCGAATACCCAAGGCCGCGCTCCGTGCGCCTGCTGTTTTTGTGGCTCCACTCGATGTACCGACTACGGCGTACTATGTTGTATGACACATCAGCTCCTTTATGTAGTTCTCGTCGACATGGTAATAGACGTCGTTGTCGGGCCACAGTACGCGCAGACCAACACCGGGTGTGTCCAAAAACCTCGGGCCGTCCGTCGTCGCGTGGAACTTCCCGCTGCCAACAAACAGTGCGTCCAGCACAGCTACAGCACGTAGGTATGCTGCCATGAACTTGCCCTCGTCAAACCACTGCGACGACTGCTGATTGATGTACTCTGAAACTTGTATCGAGTTGCGGTGGTCGTTGTCTTTAATTTTCAGTACACGATAGTTCGATTCGCGTTTAACCAGTTCTGCGTTAACCATCACATCCTCACTTTAAAGTTAGGTCCATATGCTGCTGCACGGCTTCATCAAGCAACAAGTAACGAAGAATCGGACCGTCCGTAAAGGCCAGGTAAAACCGCGTACCCATGCCACTGACAACTGCGTTCAACATAATGTCCGGCTGTGCCGCATCCAGCACAGCACACATGCGCATGTAGGTAGTTCTAAAGGCGTCGCGCTTAAGAGCAGGGACATACGCGTCGATATACAAATCCAGCTTCGGCGTTTGTGACCGGCTGAACGTTGGCGTGTGCAGCACCTCGCGCGAAATGCGCAGTTCTTTTACGGTATCCATCATTAGTTCGGCTTTTCGTCGCCGTCGTCTAGGTAATGCACTGTCCACACCACACCGCGCGATGATACCCAAGGTCCGTAGGTTCTCATTCCGCGTCTCCGATCCAAATCTCAGGTCCGACGCGGCTGCCGGTAATCTCACCCACACCGTCGAGTTTCAGTACGCGGCTTTTGTCGTCGTACAAATCGTCATCGAACGCGGCCAGCAGGATTGCAAGCTTTTCGCGATGCTCGGGGTTGGCTTCTTCCACCTCGTCGACATGGTAGCGATGCGTCGCACCGTCAGCGCCCAGGTAGTTGATCGACAGCTTGATGCCGTACTCCGATATCCACATGCCTTCATGCCTCATCGTAGTCTCCAAGTAGCCAGAACTGCGGGCCAGCAGATGTGCCCGTCACACGCCCAATACCAGCCACAACGTGCATGTCATCAGCGTCCGAATACAGGTTGTCGGGGTGCGACGCCATCAACACGGCCACTGCCCGTTTGTGGCGCGGCTCGATTTCATCGAACTCGGTGACGTTGTATACGCGCTGCTCTCCGTTTTCTTTGTACACCACCGTGAACACCACGCCGTAGTCGTTACGCCATAACCCGTCATATCGCATCATTTTCTCCACGCGCAGCTTCGCTCCGCAGGACTGCTTCATAAACCTGGTACTCGGTCCACTCGTTGCTGCGAAATAATGTGCCTACACCGGGCACGGACCACTCGGTCCAGTAAAGCACCCTGCGACCTTCACCAAGTGCTGCGGCATCCAACACTGCACAGTAACGCTTGTACTGCTTCGCTACTGCGGCACGCTCCCTGCGGCCATCGATATTAGCCAGGTACTCGTTTTTGCGCAGCGGGAGACGCTCACCGTTTTCTTCTGTCTGCACCATAACGCACTCGTTTATCACCATCACATCCTCACATTCATTCGTTTGATTTCATCCAGCAGCGCCTGTTCACAGACGTAGTAGATGGGCGGCAGGTCGACAAAGCGCGTGATGATTCCAATACCCTCGAACCGCTGCGTTGTCGGTGCTGTGTATGTTGGCTGAGTCCTGCGCTCTGACGCCATCGCATCCATCACCGCTGCCAGCCGGGCAAACGCTGCATACACCAGCTCGGCTTGATCACGAAACACCCGGGATGCGTCCCATGCAATCCAGTGCGTGAGGCTGCGTGACTGCCTAGCTGTGACCAACACGCGTTGCGACCAATGTTTTGTAGTCATTTCATTCTCGTCCCAACATTAAATTTTTTCACTAGTTCCCGCCGCTTGTTCAGCTTCCAGCCGTGCGACTTCTCGCTCGAGCGAGTCCATGTGAATGTCGTAGTCCACCACTTCAAGCACATCGGACTTGGTGCCGGTATCGTAACGAACCCACACCCAGCGCACACTCGGTCCACGATCGTACGGGTGCAGTTGGACAGTTTCTTCGCCGCTGTAGTGCCCCGTATCCACTGACACCGGTTCAAGCATCACAGTCATCAACGCGGTCAGTCGTTCGTGCGCTTGCTGGTACAGCTTTTTATCTGCTGCCGACTTCCGCTGCAAATACTCGTTCAGCGTGACAAACGAACTACCAGCATTCGTGCCTCTGCGGCACACACCAGGTCGTATTCTCATGTATCACATCCTCACTTCGAAGTGTGGTTCTCAATCTCTCGCTTGACGGCCTGCGGATCGAGTACATAGCGGCGATGCATCACCTTGTTTGCTTCACCGTTGCGGCTGTAGATCAAGGCGCAGTACACCAGCAAGTGCCCAACCCCAGGCAGCCATGCCTCACCGGCGCCTCGCGCATGCGACCCTGCATCGAAGGCTGCATCCAGCACTGCTTTTACCCTGCGCATGGCGGGATCAAAGTGCGGCTGAACCGACGGAACAAGCCAGCACCTAGATGAATACGACGTCACGTACGTGCCAGTATCGGGGTATTCACCGACCCACGTAGTGTCTTCGTAGTCTTCACTGTTATGCGCGTTCATCAGTATTCCTTTCAGCTAACAGCGCAGACTCGTGCATTTGGTACTCACACACGCCGCTGTCGATATATGCGTACCGATAACCCACACCCGGCATATCGACGTACGATACGGCGTTCGACCAAAAAAGACCCGGCGCGGCGCTGGCATATGCATCCAACACGGCGCAGAACTCGTCGAACCTGCGCGCCAATTTCTCGCGCGTCGTGATGTCGAAAGCGTCCAAATACTCTTTCAACGGGCGCGTGCGCCGTTCGCGGTAGCCACCCGTCACCACGAACTTACGCATTTTGCACTCACTCATCACACTCTCCTGCAAGCCTGTCCACTTCATTTAACAACGGCTCTTTGTTGATCCTTATCGCCGGCCTGTACACAGGCAATTCAGGCGGTACACGCACCAACGGCACGCGCACAGCACCGATACCTTTGACGAAAAATGCCGAGCCGGATTGTTTTTCCGCTGTGTCACTGTATGCCGCCATCACCAGCGATTCCAGCCTTGCATACGCACACAGGATCAGCACCTGCACTTCCGGTTTGGCGGTGTGATGCTCGATGAATTCGTCTAGCCGCATCACATTGAAGCCTGTGCCTACATAACGCGCCAGGTCGCGTTGATTTTCACCAGTTCCCATTTCAATTCTCACTTTGAAGTTAGGTTTTCAGGCGACAGTGCCGCTTCTTCAACCTGATACTCAGACCACTCTTGCCGCGTTGATATATAGCGGCAGCCAACACCCGGCAGGTACACGTAACGCACGTTCGATGTGATTTTCTTACCATCCTGACCCGACGCATACGCATCCAGCACAGCGACGCATTCATCGAACCGCTTCAGGATCGCAGCTTTCACTGCCGGGTTGTGCTTCAAGCTCTCCAGGTACGTTTGCAGCGATTCGGGGTAGCCGCCTGGGGAAATCACGTATTTGTACTCAGTCGATTTCAGCGTTGGCATACTGCACTCCTGCTTCACGGTAAATGGCCTGCGGCTCGATCACGTAACGCCAGATTTCCACCTTGTTTGACGACACGAACGCACGCACATAACCCACGCCGGGCATAGAAAAGAGTTCCAACGACACCGGGGTGGTTACGACGGCACCGGAAACAGTGGCATCCAGGACCGATTGCAGGCGTTTGTAGGCGTTTTCGAGGGCTGGACGTAGGTTGAGGTCAGCCGCGGATAAAAACTGCTCCAGCGTCCTATACATGCTTCCATCGTTGTACGGGCCGACCAGCATGCGGCCGATAGGTGTGGTATTCATGGCATGCTCACTTTGAAGTGTGGTTTTTGACTTCTCGCTCGAGTGCATCGGCATGCACATCGTAGTCGATCGATTCGATCACATCTTTCTTCGTGTCCGAGTCATAACGAATCCATATCCACCGCACGCTCTCACCACGGTCTTCCGGTGCAAAACGGAAACGCTGCTCGCCCGCCTGGGTGTACGTCGCTGGAGTGTTTGGCGGCCCGAATACTGCATCCAGCACCGCGCGCAGGCGCTTGTGCGCCTTGCGGTACAGCTTCTTCTGCTCCATCGGCTTGCCCTTCAGGTATGCATCCAGCGAGATGTAATTGATCTTCAGCGGGGCGTCCGTACCAACGAGGCACACACCTGGGTCAATCTTCATTTCATTTTCTCCATTTCAGCGTGTATGGCAGATACCAACACATCAACGTCGAAATCGTGCGTCCACGCGAAATACTGCACATACCCTATGCCTGGAATAGCGGTAAAACCCAACGAATTGCCTGCGGCAGCCCACAACACTGCTTCCAGACGCGCGTAGGCAGTCTCAGCACGCTTTATATCGGCGTCAGGCAGTTCAGCCAACCACGCGGGTAGATGTTTGTAAAAACTGTTGGAAAACAGCACGTACCGAGTAACAGCACGGTCGGGTTCCTGCATCACAACCTCACTTTGAAGTTAGTTTCTGTAAGACAACTGAGCAGTGGGCGCAACTTGCCCACCCCTATTCAGTATAGCAGTTGGCTTGACTAAGACAAGCTGGTGTGCATGCCGGCATGCTGTTTTTGTATTGCGGCACGTAGGCGAGACGCTTTGGCCGCGATTGAGGCACGCTTTTGCTACCAGGCTGCGGCTGGATTATTCCAAAAAATGAAAAGATCGCCGTGCAATCGGGCTGATTGCATCAAAAATTCACTAGTTCCGTTGTGTGTTTGCTAAAGTTTCGACGCGTTTCAAGCGAAAAGTTGCCACGGAAGAAACGAAAAGTGTTGCAAATGGGTTGGGCTAGAGTGAGCATCCATGCGGGTTTGCGCGGTGTTGGCTTTACATAGTCCAGCAAAAAGGCGAAAAAAGGCATTGACTCAGCACACGTGTGTGGCGTTTCAACTGTGAAACGCAAAAAAACTTATCACGGTGTTGGGCCAATAGGCATGCGGGTTTCGGCAGGACAGAATGTTATGAAGATTATGAATGTTGTAGGATTGCTACCACGTAAGTATTTGATTTCGTTAAAGAAAGTAGTAAATGGGGGGTTATGTAGGTGCATCGAAGTCGGAAACGGGCAGAAAAAACGGAGAACCGCATGAAATAAGGCCCGATAGATAGATAGATTTCTTATTATATTATTGGTTGTAACAAGATAGAAGAAGGGGTTTATTATGCATGTTTTGCGCAATAATCAGGGCGTGCAACGTTTTGAGCCTTATTTCATGCGGGTTTCCGGGGCGTTGGCAGAATGGAACGTGCATAAGGGTAATGAGTTTTCGGGCTGTTTTTGCCGAAAATTGAGCGTTGCTGGCGGAAATTTTTGGCGGGATTTTTCGGAAATTTGCTGATTTATTTGGGCGGCTTGCGCGCTTGCGCATACTGCCCGCGCTGAAACGGTCGGACTGAGTCAAGTTCATACAGGTGTGCGGCCAGTATCCATGCGGGTTTCGCGAAAAACGCCTCTGAAACAATGCTATATACGTAGGTGTTTTTTTCCGCGAACCGGCCGGAAACCCGCATGGATACTGGGCTTGTCGAACAGTCATCTATAAGACTTCTGTAACAGACTCAGTCAAGCTCGTAAAGCTATACAGGCGCAAAGCCTTTATCCATGCGGGTTTCTTCTAAGAAATGTTCCAGTTGCTGCATCAACAAGAAACGCAAAATTGGCTGAGTAAATGATCTGTGTGATATTTTTGGGTGTTTTTGGCTGTTTTTAGATCACACAGAGACAAAACTCCCTGTGTGATATTTTGACGTTGTGGTACAGTACGGTTTTATCACACAGAGATTGCGATCATGAAAAAAACGCACGCTGAACACAATGCTGCCTACCGCTCGAAGCGTCGGGAAGAAGGTTGGGAATCTGTTACGCTGTGGCTCGATCCGCTCACCGCTGGCTGTGTGCGCCGGTTGTGTGCGTACCAGGGCAAGAGTAAAGCGCAGTTGCTGCAAGAAATATTGACGCGCGTCGATAACAACTATCGCGGCATGTTTGAGGCGGGCAGCCAGGAATGGCTGGATTATCAGAACGCTGTCCCTAACCTGGAACGGCAGCGTGCACGCGGTCGGCCGCGCAAAACCGTGCCAACGCGCTGAAATTAACCAGTTCCCAACGCGCAGGCAATAAAAAACCCGGCCGAAGCCGGGCTGGAATGTGCTGCACTGCTGCCGGTCACTGTAACCATACCGGCTCGATTTGAATCCGCTTGCCTTCGGTATGCATCTCCGCATAGCTCGCGTAGTTGTGCGCGACTTCCTCACTCGGCACGATCGCCGCCGCTTCCACGTGTGCGCAATCATCCGGCGCATCCAGGCTGTCGAATACTTGCACGGCAAATACTTGCGCCGTTAACCACTCTGGCGGCACTTCAAACGCAGCGCGTCCCAATGCGCTAAGTGTTTCCTGGGTTTCAATCGTTCTCATGGCATTCTCACTTTGAAGTTAGGTTTAGTTACCCGAAGGTAACAAGCAGGATGGGTTGGGCAATGCTGGAAACAAGCCAGCAACCGCCAGCGAATGCGAGCAAGTCAGCGGCCAGAATGGCGGCAATCGCAATCTCGTCGCGGTAGATCGTCGCCAGCTTGCGCGCATAGCGCGCTTGTGCATGTAGGGTTTTCATGATCGCTCCAATGAAAAAGCGCCGGACGAATCCGGCGCGATTGTGACGTGTTGCGGTTCAGTGCCAGTGATGGACCACATCGTTGACGAACGCATAGCCGAGTTCGTCTGCTTCATCGGCGCCAATGTTGAATTGCTGCCATACCATCGTGTCGTTGTGCCAGAGTTCCAACACGGCGCAGCCGTTCGCTTGTTCAAACCGATGCGCTGCGACACTGCGACCTTCGCTGGCCGTGCTGGAATACGACCGTGGGCAATGCAGGCGACCGAGCATCGAATATTGATTCGTCATAGCTTCCTCACTTTCGAAAGTTAGAAAGCGCCCCGTTTCCAGGGCGCAACGTCTGCTTACTTCTTCGCGCCAGTCAGAATGTTGACGGTGTTCAACAGATCGCCGGCCATCTTGCGCACATTCGCGAGTGCCGCGTTCGTCTCGTTTGCCTCAATCCACGCGGCCAGCATGCGGCCAAGCGGTTCAGCGCCGCGCAACGATTTTTCGCGCACCACATCATCGACTTTCGACTGTGCCGCTTGCTGCGACGCGTCGAGCGTTGCGCTTGTCGGCTGCGGCGTGGTCGCGTCGCTGGAATTGCCTTCGGGACGCGCAGCGCGCTTGGTCTTGCCAAACGTGCCGGCTTTCTTCGCTTCTTTCACTTTCTTGTTGCCGAACAAGTCCAACTGCTTATCTTTGCCGTCGACGAAATTGCGAATCCGGCTCAGGTAATTGTCCCGCGTCGCGTCGCCCAAGGTTTTGAGGCCGTTCGCAGCGCGCACTGCTTGCATCGTGTTGACCAGCGCGTTGTAGCAGTCGGCGCCGGCTTTGAGCATGGCTTTCGTCAAGCCAAGTTTCTTCGCGGCAACTAGGGCGTCTTGCATCTGCTGTTCGGCTGTCGCTTGCAAGTCTTCCGCCAGAACCGAATAGTTTCCCCACGTTTCGCCGACTTCGCACATGAGTGAACCAATGGTTTGCTCTTTCGTTGCTTGACGCGACGCGGCCGACAGTTTCTGTTTGACAGCAGGATGCGTTGCTGCTGCGGCTGCCTTGGTCGGATCGGGTGCCGTGCGACGAATGAGTTTGTTCGTTGCGGTGTCGATGATCGCCGTCGAACCGTCGCTGCATGCCATTTCTTTGATGGCCGGTTCGACGGGGTTTGCCGCCAGCGTGTTAGCGGTGATTTCGCGGCCGGTATTCTTGATCTGCGCATCGATAGCCGATTGCGCGACCTTCGGATCGAACAAAGCGACGACGGCGGATTGGACGGTAGTGTTTGCGTTTGCCATGATGTTGCTCCTGAGTAAGTGTGGTGGATTGCCGGATTGCGCCCGGCAACTTCATTCTAGGCAAGCGTCGCGTTAGCGTGGGAAAAGTTTCCGGCCTCACTTCGAAGTGAGGATTGGCCGCTATATACAATACGCGCGCGAATAGTAAGCGCGCCCGCGCGTGACGCGCACCTGGATATGTAGCCCGCGCACCCCACCGTGTCCGGGGGACCGACTTTCCAGGGTTGGAGTCCCTGGCGCGTTGAATACGAATGCCGCCGAGAACCCACAGAAAATTAGCGTCTGCGAAAAATTTAGCACCCCACCCCCTCAAAATCTGTAAATTTGTCAACAATTCCGAACAGATTCGTGGTAAAATTTTTTTAAAAATAAACGACAACTCTTTACTAAGTCGGCATAGTTTCTCCTTGCCAACAGCACCTGCGTGTGCTATACAGCCCGACATGGCATACAAACCTGACATCGTGCGCGTGCCGCAGCCGGCGACCTTCGAAGACGCGAAGGATGATTCGCCGTTGGCGAAAGCCGAGTCCATTGCTGCCACTGCCGAGGTCATATTCCAGCGCGCCCAGCAAAGCGGGCAAACCATTGCGGTGCCCGACGCCGATGCCCACCTGGCCCGCCACATCTTCAACAATCCGGACCGGCTCGACAGTGTGCAGACCACCGCGACCGCCATCCACCTGACCGCGCTCTTGCAGGAGTACGACCACACCGTCGTCAGCAACGCGCAGCAGATCAGGAACCTGTGCACCAACATCCTCATTGAAAAAGCCACCAAGGGTAAAACCGAGCAGGTGCAGCTTCGTGCTGTCGAGCTGCTGGGGAAGATCAAGGATGTGGGGTTATTCGAAGAACGATCTACCGTCGTCGTAGAGCAGATGCCGACGGAAGAAATCAAAAAGCGATTGCTCGAAAAACTCGGCGCCATCTATCAGCGCGCCCAACCCATTACCGACGTCACCCCCAAGGAAGAGTCATGAGCTTCAAGTCTGTGCAGGCGAAGATCGCCAAGTCCGAAGGCATCCCGATGAAGAACGCGGGTGCAGTTCTCGCCAAATCCAGCCGCAACGCGTCAGCCGCGGCGAAGAAGAAAAATCCGAATCTGCTGAAGGTCAAGGGCGCCAGCAAAAAAGGTTCGAAGTAATCCAGTCGTGGCCGACTACCCGCAGCCTTTGCCGCCCGGCGAGGCGGTGGTCGGTGATTACGTGCCGGGTTGGAGAGAGATGCTATGTCCGCTGTGCCGGAAGTCCTACATGGGGGATGCGAAATCCATGAGCTGCAAGCGGTGCGCGATCACGCACCTGGAACAGAACAGTTGTCCGGTGTACCTGCCGTCGCCGCCCACACCGCGCCGCTAGCGCGCCTGGGTTGGGAATGCCCGGGATGCCATGCGTGCTACGCACCGCATATCCCGTCGTGCACAGTGTGCGTGTCGCGCCACCACGCGCTGGTGCCCCGCTACATTATCGAGTCGGTCGAGCATGACCTGAAGGCCGCACGGGATGAAATGGTGGGCGGGCTGCGCTTAACGCGCGGCAGTTTTCTTGCCGGCGATATCGAGAAGTTGCTTGCCGCTGTCAAAAACCACAGGAAGATTCCATGACCGACGAGGTTAAACCCATCCGGCCTGGTGTGGTGCCGGACGCAGACAAGGCGCCCACGCCGCGCGACTACCTGAAAAGCTCGGCCGACATCCGCTGGTTGCCGGTCATCACCCCGTTCGATATTGATCCGGATCGCGTGTTGACTAAGGCGGTCGGGCAGTTGCAGTGCGCGATCGTAGTGGGTTACGACCACGACGACGGGTTGTATTTCGCGTCCTCGATCGGGAACGCCGGCACCGTTATGTGGCTGCTGGAAAACCTGAAAAAGCGCCTGATGGAGTAGTGATGGATGGAGAGTTCAGCCCCGACCAACTAAGGTTCCTGGTCGAGAACCTGGAGAAGCTGCCTCTCCACGATCAGGCAGAAGCGCGCAAGATGATCGAGACGCTGTCGGTGCGACAGTCGCAGGAGCAGGCGCAGAACCACTTCCTCGATTTCATGCGCGCGGTAGAGCCGTCGCTGCTGATCGGTCCGCAGCACAAGATCATCGGCAAGCTGTTCGAGCGCATTGCCAACGGCGAGTTGAAGCGGCTGATCATCAACATCGCTCCCCGCCATTCGAAGTCCACCATCTCGTCCTACCTGTTCCCGGCGTGGTTCATCGGGAAGTACCCGAAGAAGAAAGTGATCATGGCGTCGCACACCGGCGACCTGGCGGTCGACTTCGGCCGTAAGGTGCGTAACCTGATTGCGTCGCAGCCGTATCAGAACGTCTTCCCCAGCGTCGACTTGGCGCACGATAGCAAGGCGGCCGGGCGCTGGAATACCAACAGCGGCGGCGAGTACTACGCGCTGGGTGTGGGTGCGGCAATGGCCGGGCGTGGTGGTGACCTGGTGGTCATCGATGACCCGCACTCGGAGCAGGATGCGAAGTCGGGCAACCCGGAAGTGTTCGACCAGGCATACGAGTGGTATCAGACCGGTCCGCGTCAGCGTCTGCAACCAGGTGGAGCGATCGTGGTGCTGATGACGCGCTGGAATGTGCGGGACTTGACCGGGCGCTTGATCGAGCACAGCGCGAAAAACCCGGGTGCCGACCAGTGGGAAGTCGTGGAGCTTCCTGCTATCATGCCGTCAGGCAAGCCTTTGTGGCCGGACTTTTGGTCGATCGACGAGCTGCTGGCGGTGAAAAATACCGTCGACCCGCGCTACTGGATGGCGCAGTACATGCAGCAGCCGACGTCCGAAGAAGGCGCCATCGTCAAGCGCGAGTGGTGGCGCAAATGGACCGAGGAAGAACCGCCGGCGTGCGACTACATCATCGGCAGCCTCGATGCCGCGGCCGAGACCAAGACCCGCAACGACTACACGTCGCTGACCGTGTGGGGGGTGTTTTACCGGCCCGACGAAGCCACCGGCGAGCAGGTCGCGCACATCATTTTGCTGGAATCCATCCGAGAACGCATCGAGTTCCCCGAGCTGAAAGAGCTGGCGTACGAGAAGTGGAAGGAATGGAAAATGGATTGCTTCATCGTTGAGAAGAAATCCAACGGCACCGCGCTGTACCAGGAGTTTCGACGGGCGGGGATTCCAGTCACGGAGTTCACGCCGACCCGCGCGACAGGGGACAAGACTGCGCGGTTGAATGCCGTGGCCGACATCGTGCGCGGCGGGCTGGTGTGGTATCCGGCCGGTATCCATTGGGCGGAAGACCTGGTCGATGAAGTCGCGGGTTTCCCATCCTACGGGTCGGACGACCGGGTGGATACGATGTCGATGGCGCTGGCGCGGTTTCGCTCCGGCGGGTTTATCAAGCTGCCCAACGATCGGGACTACGACGACGACATGTTCGTCGCACGGAAGAAGAAATACTACTAGGGAGTGACACATGGCGTCCAACGTAGCCAAAAGTCTGAACCAGGCGCCGGCTGGCCTGCCGGAGCAGCCACCCATGCCGGATGATTCCGGGGAAATCGAGCTGCCCGGTGCCGGTCCGTCGAACGTGACCGAGAACGATGATGGGTCCGTGACGGTTGACCTGTCCGGGTTGCCTGCGCCGGTCGACCCAAAAATGCTGGACCACGATGCGAATCTGGCCGAGCACATGAGCGAAGAGGATTTGAACCGCATCGCCGGCGAGTTGATCGCCGATTTCGACGACGATTTGCAGTCGCGCAGCGAGTGGGAGAAGACGTACAAGGAAGGATTGAAGCTGCTCGGGCTTCGCATGGACGAGCGCACCGAGCCGTGGGAAGGTGCCTGCGGAATTGTGCACCCGATCCTGTCCGAAGCGATTATCCGCTTCCAGGCTGAGATGATCACCGAGACGTTCCCCGCTGCCGGCCCGGTCAAGACCAAGATTTTGGGACAGGCCACGCCCGACAAGGAAGCGGCGGCCGAGCGCGTGCGCGAAGACATGAACATCGAGCTGACCGACCGCATGACCGAGTACCGTCCGGAACACGAACGGCTGCTGTGGAACCTGCCGGCGGCCGGCAGCGCGCTGAAAAAGGTCTACTACGACCCGACCCTGGGGCGGCAAACGGCGATGTTCGTGCCGGCGGAAGACTTCGTGGTGTCGTACGGGGCGTCCGACCTTGCCACCTGCACGCGTTACACGCACGTCATGAAGAAAACGCCCAACGAAGTGCAGAAATTGATCGTTGCCGGCTTCTACCGCGACGTCGAACTGTCGGACCCGACCCCCGGATCGAACGATATTTCGCTGGAAAAGGACCGGTTGGCCGGCCAGCAAAGCCCCGGCACCGCCGAGCACCACACACTGTACGAGATGAACGTCGACCTGGACCTGCCAGGCTTCGAAGACCCGCTCAAAATCGACCTGCCGTACGTGGTGACAATCGACCGCGACAGCCAGAAGGTGCTGTCGATCCGGCGCAACTACGAAGAAAAAGACCCGGCACGGCGAAAACGCCAGTATTTCGTCCACTACACCTACATTCCGGGCTTCGGCTTCTACGGCTTTGGCCTGATCCACCTGGTAGGCGGCTTCGCCGAGGGTGCGACGTCTCTTTTGCGGCAGTTGGTCGATGCCGGCACGCTGTCGAACCTGCCGGGCGGCCTGAAAACCCGCGGCCTGCGTATTCGCGGCGACGATTCGCCGATCGGACCCGGGGAGTGGCGCGATGTGGACGTCCCGGGCGGCACGCTCAAGGAAAACTTGATGCCGCTGCCGTACAAAGAGCCGTCGGCGGTGCTGGCACAACTGCTGGACACCATCGTCGAGGAAGGTCGCAAGCTGGCCGCGGTCGCGGAAATGCAGGTGTCGGACTTCGACGCCAATTCGCCGGTCGGCACGACCCTGGCGCTGCTCGAGCGCACGCTGAAAGTGATGACGGCGGTGCAGTCGCGCGTGTACGAGGCGATGAAACTGGAATTCCGGCTGATCAAGGACATCATCCGCGACTTCGGCACCGACAAGTACGAGTACATGCCCGAGTCCGGCGACCCGAGCACCAAGAAATCCGACTACGAGACCGTCGACGTGTTGCCGGTGGCCGACCCGAACGCGGCAACCATGAGCCAGCGCATCGTGCAGATGCAGGCCGTGATGCAAATGGCGGCCGGCGCGCCGCAAATCTACGACCTGCCCGAGCTGCACGGCCAGATGCTGGACGTCATGGGCATCAAGAACGTCGACAAGCTGATCCCGACCCGCAAGGGGTACGAACAGCCGATGGACCCGGTCTCGGAGAACATGGCGATCATGGTCGGCAAGCCGGTCAAGGCATACATCTACCAGGACCACATGTCGCACATCCAGGTCCATCAGATGGCGATGCAAGACCCGAAGATTCAGGCGATGATCGGCCAGAACCCGATGGCACAGCAAATCCAGGCGGCCGCGATGGCGCACCTGATGGAGCACCTGGGCTTCCAGTACCGTGCCGAGATGGAGCAAATGCTCGGCCAAACCCTGCCGCCGCCGGACCAGCCGCTGCCGCCGCAGCTCGAAGTGCAGCTCTCCCGCCAGCTTGTGCTGGCCGGCCAGAAACTGCTGGGCAAGGATCAGAACGAAGTCGCCGCGCAGCAGGCGCAGCAAGCCGCGCAAGACCCGGTGCTGCAACAGCAGCAGGCCGACACCCAGGTCAAGCAGGACGAAGTCAGGCGCAAGGCGCAGCGCGACCAGTGGGAAAAGGACGTCGCCTACAAGAAGCTGCTCATCGACGCCAACAAGGTCGATTCCGGCGAGCGCGTGGCCGGCGCCAAGATCGGTGCCGAGCATTCCAGCCAGATCGCGCAGCAAGTGCACCAGGCGAACATGCAGTCCGACCAGCACAACGCGCAGCAGCACCAGGCAGCGTTCACCGCCGTCATCGATGTGGGCAACCAGGCCGCCGACCACGCGCACCAGCGGCAGCAACAGGCAGCGCAGCACGCGCATGAAAAGGCGCAGCAAGCGGCCGCGCCGAAACCGACAGGGAGTAAAGAATGACCTATCCGAGCGTGGAAGACCTGATCGTGCGGGAAATCACCGAACGCATGAACGCGGTCGAGAAGCAGATTCTGAACGGCGCCTGCCCCAGCTACGACCGCTACATGTGGTTCTCGGGGCAGCTCGTCGGGATGAAAATCGCCCTCACGGCGATGCAAGAAATCATTGACAAGTGGAAAGATAAGTAGTAGCTTGCCAGCAATCGTAGTATTTAATAAAAACTAAATACTACGCACCGCCACATTGGGTGGCGCCCAGGGAGAAAACTATGCAGAAGACGCTGTACTCGCTGCCGAGCCAATCGGCCGCGCCGCAAGAGCCGCTGTCCGACCAGGAAATGGAGATGTCCCTTCCGAAGCCGGCCGGACACAAAATCCTCATCGCACTGCCTACGGTGTCCGACACCTACGAAGGCACGGCCATCCAGAAAGTCCAGGAAACGATCCAAGCCGAGACCGTCACGTCCGTGGTGGCGCTGGTGCTGGACGTCGGCCCCGACGCCTACAAAGACCGGGAGCGTTTTCCGTCCGGTCCGTGGTGCAAGGAAGGCGACTATGTGCTGGTCGGTCCGTACAAAGGCTGCCGGTTCGCGTTGAACGGGCAGGAGTTCCGCGTCATCAATGATGACTCGATCGAAGGTGTGGTCGCCGATCCGCGCGGCTACCGTCGCGTGTAAGGGGTAAATCATGGCTCACGAAGAAATGGAATTCGACCTGGTGCTGCCGGGCGACGACGACAGCAGGGGTGGCCGGCGCGTGGCGCCGGAAAGCGACCCGCCCGAAAATGATCCGCCGCGCCGTCAAGAGCCGCGCCAGCAAGCCGACGCGCTGGATGTGGAAATCGTCGACGACACCCCGCCGGCCGACCGCGGCAAGAAGCCGCTGAAAGACGCCGATGCCCACGACGTAGCCGCGCTCGAAGACGAAGCCGAGCAGTACAGCGCCGAGGTACGCAAGCGCATCAACAAGCTGACCCACAAGATGCACGACGAACGCCGTGCCCGGGAAGCGATCCAGCGTGAGCGCGACGAGCTGCAACGCCTGGCCCAAACCAACCTGGCGCGCGTGCGCGCGCTGGAACAGCAACTCACCTACGGGGAAGCATCCTATGCTGGCGAAGTTACTGACAAGGCCCGACTCGCCCTTGCCAACGCCAAGGAAAAATACCGCAAAGCGTACGAAGCCGGCGACCCCGACGCCATTGCCGAAGCTACTGCTGAAATGGCATCCGCCGCGCAGCAGGAAGAAAATGCCAAGCGGTGGCACGCCCAAGCAAAACAACGTGTAGAAAGTTCTTTACAGCAAGAACGGGATGGTGTAGATTCAGCAGCAAATCGCACCAATGCTGCCCCGTCGCAGCCTCAACCCGCCGCCCCGGATCAACGTGCGCAGGAATGGGTCGAGGACAACCCGTGGTTTGGGTCCGACGAAGCGATGACCGCGCTGGCATACGGTGTGCACGAACGTCTCGTCCGTGGCGGTGTTGATCCCGTCAAGGATGCCGAAAACTACTACGCCACCATCAACAAGGAAATGCGCAAGCGTTTCCCTGAGTACGATTGGGGCGATGATCAGCCCCCTGCGGACGACGCTCCGCGCGGCGGCAAAAAAACCCCACCCCCTGTCGCACCCGTGAGCCGGAATTCCGCCGGCGGCAAGCGCAAGGTGGTGCTCACCAAGACCCAAGTAGAACTCGCCGAGCGCCTCGGCCTGACGCTGGAGCAGTACGCAAGTGAAGTTCTGCGCATGAAAGAGGCAGGCGAACTATGAACCGCACACCCCGTGAAGACGACACCCGCGAAGCATTCGTTCGCGAGGAAACCTGGGCACCGCCGAATCTGCTCCCCGAGCCGAAGAAGCAGGAAGGGTACGTCTACCGGTACATCCGCACCGCCATCATGGGCGAGGATGATCCGATGAATTTCAACCGCGCGCTCCGCGAGGGGTGGCAGCCGGTTGCCGCATCCGAACAGCCACATCTGGCTGCCTTCCGCGACAAGCGATCACAGTTCAAGGACAACATCGAAATCGGTGGTCTGCTGCTGTGCAAGTGTCCGGCCGAAATCATGAAGAAGCGCGACGAGTACTACTCGAAAATGACGCGCGGCGCCATGCAGTCGGTCGACAACAGTCTGATGAAAGAGAACGACAGTCGGATGCCTCTGTTCAAGGAAGGCAAGACGAAGGTCACGTTTGGCTCCGGCGGCTAACCCCGCCACTTCAATTGGGAGAAGAACATGAGTGCGACCGCCTCGCCTTATGGTTTGCTGCCGGTGAAGCTGATTGGTAGTCAGGTCTACGCGGGTTCGATTCGCGAGTTCGCAATGACCACCAACAGCTCGACGGCGATTTTTTGCGGCGACCTGATCAACCTGACCACCGGCCAGCCGGCGGCGGTTACGTCTTCGCCGACCACCACCTACGGTACGTCCACTCCGGTCGGCGTGTGCGTCGGTGTGCGGTATCAAGACCCGACGATGGGCTACTACCTGAACGGTATGTACCTACCGGCCGACGCCATCACGAATGGATACAAGAACGTGTTCATCCAGGTGGTCGACGATCCGGACACGATCTTCCGCATCCAAGCGGACGACACCGTTGCGGCAACCGCGCTCGGCAAGAATGCGCCGATCGCCTACACCGTAGGAAGCACCACGACCGGCCGGTCGAAAGTGGCTCTCGACGCCTCGGCGATCGCGACCACGAACACGCTCGCGCTGCGCATCGTCGGCTTCCCGGACGAACCCGGCTCGAAGGTTGGTGACGCGTTCACCGATTGCTTCGTCAAGTTCAACCAGGGCGTTCACGCCTATCAGAACGCTACTGGCGGTTAAGGGGAACAATCATGGCTGCTATTAGTCGCCAACAACTGCTCAAGGAACTGCTTCCTGGCCTGAACAAGCTGTTCGGCCTCGAGTACTCGCGGTATCCGGACGAGCACAAGGAAATCTTCGCGATCGAGAAGTCGAATCGTTCGTTCGAAGAAGAAACCAAGCTGTCGGGGTTCGGCGCTGCGCCGAGCAAGTCCGAAGGTGACGGCATCACCTACGACACCGCACAGGAAGCCTACACTTCGCGGTACACCCACGAGACCATCGCTCTTGGTTTCGCGCTGACCGAAGAAGCGATCGAGGACAACCTGTACGACTCGCTGTCGGGCCGCTACACCAAGGCACTCGCTCGCGCGATGGCCTACACCAAGCAGGTCAAGGCTGCCTCGGTGCTGAACAACGCCTTCTCCAGCTCGTACACGGGCGGCGACGGCAAGGCACTGTGCGCGACCGACCACCCGCTGGTTTCCGGTGGCACCAACTCGAACCGCCCGACGACCGGCGCTGACCTGAACGAGACCGCGGTGGAAGCTGCTGTCATCCAGGTCGCTGCCTGGACCGACGAGCGTGGCCTGTTGATCGCTGCCAAGCCGATGAAGCTGATCCTGCCGCCGGCCCTGCAATTCGTTGCAACCCGCCTGCTGAAGACTCAGAAGCGCGTCGGCACCAACGACAACGACGTGAACGCGATCGTCACCAACGGCGCCATCTCGCAGAGCTACACGATCAACCACTGGCTGACCGACACCAACGCGTGGTTCCTGACCACCGACGTGCCCAACGGCCTGAAGATGTTCGTGCGTGCCCCGCTGAAGACCGCTATGGATGGTGATTTTGATTCCGGCAACGTGCGCTACAAGGCACGCGAGCGGTACAGCTTCGGCTGGTCCGATCCGCTCGGTATTTGGGGTTCGCCGGGTTCGACCTGATCTGCCCCCGAATGGACCCCGCTTCGGCGGGGTTTTTTTGTTCATTTTCGGAGGACTGTGATGGTCGCCCTGCTTTACATCGCAGCGACGGCTGCGCTCATGCTGATCAACCCCGTCACGCTGTGGGTCATGTACCTCGCCGTGATGTGCATGGATGCCGCCAACGGCAAGTCGTTTTTGCCGTCGAATTCAGGTCCGTTCATGAAAGTCGTGCTGTACACCGGCTACTTCGTGGACTTCGCCTGCAATGTGACCTGGGCCACCCTCATTTTCCTCGACCCGCCGCGCGAGCTGCTGGTCACTAGCCGACTGGAACGCTACAAGTATGGCGGCTCCACGACCTTCGCCTACCAAAAATCGCTCGCGATCTGGATGGGTGACACGCTGCTCGATCCGTTCGCGCCGGACGGCCAGCACCTGAAACCATAGATTTTCGTTGACCGCACCGTGTGTACGGTGTACAACATTCTCGATGGAAACCTTTCCGGGCATCCCGGTTTATCAAGTTGCGCCTGGCAACATCGTACTGATTGATAAACCTTTAACTGTACGAGGACATCATGGGCTTCTTCACTCATCTCGGCGGCGGTCGTCTCGGCACCGTCAAGGACGGCGCAGGTAAAAACCTGGGCGCCATCGTCGTGGCACAAAGCGGCAGTGTTGGCTACGCAGCCGACGGCACCGTCACTACCCTGTTCACCCTGCCGGCCGGCACGCAAATCCTGGACATCAACGTCGATGTGACCACGGCGTTCAACGCAGGCACAACCAACACCATCAAGCTGGGCACCACGTCCGGCGGCGCCGAGCTGGTCGCCGCTACGTCGGTCACTTCTGCCGGTCGTGAATCGGTGGCCACCACCGGCGCGCACGCTGCCTGGGTCAACGTCGGCACGTCGGATGTGACGGTCTACGCGACCTACAACCAAACCGGCACCGCGGCATCCGCCGGCGCGGCCACCATCTCGATCGTCTACGTGGTGCGCAACAGCGACGGCTCGATCGGCAACCTGCCGTAATAAGGAGCTGACATGCGTCCGGTAGTAATCACGCAAACAGGCGCCGGCACGTCGAGCTGGGTCAAGCTCGACAACAAGGTCACGCCCTTCAACGTCGGCTTCGGCTGCGTCGTGACGGGCACCGTGTCTTTCTCGGTGGAGTACACGTATGACGACGTGGATGCGGTCGGTTCGCCGACGGCGTTTACGCATGCAACGGTCGCCACCAAGACGGCAAACATCGACGGCACGATCGGCTACCCGGTCGCCGCGGTTCGTATCAACAACGCGTCAGGAACTGGTTCGATCACGATGACGCTCATTCAAGCCGGCTGCGCCGGGTAAGGAAACATCATGGCTACCAAAAAGTGGACGGAAAAGTCCGACGATGCTGCCGACAAAAAGGCTGGCATCAAGGATGGCTCCAAGAAGGACAAGATGTTGGATAAAATGCGCGGCCTGCCGGTCGACATGAAGCGCGGCGGCCGCGTGAAAAAAGGGAAGAAGTAACATGGGCGGCACAGCGGTAGGTACCCCGAGCAGCGGCTCGACCTACACCGGAGGAACCTCTTCGGCGGCTTCCGCTGCGCCTACCACTTCCCCGACGTCCGCAGCACCTGCATCACCTTCCACCCCGCAGCCGACGCCGTTCGGCTTTGGCGGGTTTGGTGGCATGAACGGCCAGAGCATGCAAAACATGCAGGGTCCGTGGAACATGCCGCAGATGCAGTCGTGGAATCCGTATGCGCAAACGCCGTGGCAGCCGCAGCAGGCCCAGCAGCAGTGGACAGGCTATGGTGGTTGGCGCTCCCAGGAAATGGCAGGGTTGGGATCGTTCTTGAACGACCTACGCGCGTCGCTGCAACCGCAGAACACGCCGGCAACAACCCCGGCCGCTACCACGACGCCCACCACCACCCCGACGACGCCGGCCGCGAGCACGCCTAGCGCGCCGCTCGAACCTTGGCAGCGAGCATACTATGGCGACATCTAATTTCGTCCTGGACCTGTCCGACATCGTGGAAGAAGCGTTCGAGCGCGCCACCGGCGGCCAGCGCACGCTGCAAACCGGCTACGACTACCGCACCGCGCGGCGCAGTCTCAACTTGCTGACGATGGAGTGGTCGAACCGCGGCGTGAATCTGTGGACGCTTGAGCAAGGCACGATCCCGCTGTCCAAGGGCGTCGCCGGCTACCAACTGCCGGCCGATACGATCGACCTGGTCGAGTACTCGGTGCGGCAAAATACCGGGTCTTCGCAGTTCGATCAGCCGATGCAGCGCATCTCGATTTCGTCGTACGCGGCGATCCCGAACAAGAACATCGAAGGCCGACCGCAGCAAATCTACCTGCAACGGCTGCAACCGTACCCGGTGCTGACCGTGTGGCCGGTGCCCGCATCCGACGAGTACACGCTGGTTGGATGGCGCCTAAAGCGCGTGCAGGACACGATCACGCCAGCCGATTCGCTGGAAATCCCGTTTCGGTTCATGCCGGCGCTAATTGCCGGGATGGCGTTCTACATGGCGCAGAAGCTGCCCGAAGGCGCGGACCGCGCGGTGCTGCTGAAGCAGGAATATGAGTCGGCGTTTGACCTGGCATCGCTGGAAGATCGCGACAAAGCTGACGCCCGTTTTGTGCCGCGCATCGCGCGTATCTGACTATGTGGTTCGCCAGCGGAAAGTACGCCAAGGGCATCTGCGACTTGTGCGGGTTGACGTGGAAGTTGAAAGAGCTGAAGAAGCTCACCGGCTTGCAGCCGTACGCCGGCATGCTCGTGTGCCCGGATTGCTGGACTCCGGATCACCCGCAACTGCACGTTGAGCGCATTCCGCCGCCGGATAGGGAAGCCCTGCGCAACCCGCGCCCGGACAACCGGGACGCCCAGCTCGCGATCACCTGGGGCTGGAATCCGGTGCCGGGGCTGGAAGCCAAGTGCAGCATAGGGACGGTTTCATGAACTACAACGAATTGAAGCAGGCGTTGCAGGACTATCTCGAGTCGGACGAAACAACGTTCGTTTCGAATATTCCCATTTTCGTCAAAACAGTAGAGAATCGCATCTACAACGCGGTGCAGCTACCCACGCTGCGCAAAAATGCACTGAGCGAACTGACGGTCGGCGAGAAGTACCTCGAATTGCCGAACGACTTTCTGACTACGTGCTCACTCGCGCTCGTCGACCCCGACACCGGATCGTACACGTACCCGCTGTACAAGGACGTGAACCTGATCCGCGAAGTGTATCCCGTGCCGACACTGACAGGCACGCCGAAGTTTTATGGTCTGTTCAACGCGCAGACGCTGATTTTCGGTCCGACACCGGACAAAAAATACACGGCAGAGCTGCACTACTTCTACTACCCCGAGACGATCGTCACGGCAGGTACTAGCTGGCTAGGTGACAACTTCCCGTCCGTGCTTTTGTACGGTGCCCTGTCCGAAGGATACCGTTTCCAGAAAGGCGACCAGGCGCAGCAGCAAATCTACGACGCGCAGTACCAAGAAGCGTTGTCCCTGCTTCGCAACACAGCAGAAGGACGCAGCGGCGTGGACGCCTACAGCAACGTTACACCGAAGGCCAAGCCATCGGTGAGTGAGTAACCCCAGGGAGTAAATCATGGCTTTTACCGGCTCGTTCATGTGCACCAGCTTCAAAAAGGAACTGCTGAGTGGCACGCATGTCATCGCAACGACCAGCGGTGACGTCTTCAAGATGGCGCTGTACACCAGCTCGGCAACGCTGGATGCGACCACCACTTCGTATTCGTCGACCAATGAAGTCACCGGCACCAACTACACCGCCGGCGGCATCACGCTGACCAACGTCGACCCGGCGTCGTCCGGCACGACTGGCTACACGCAGTTCGCCAATGCGACCTTCACGAACGTCACGTTGACCGCGCGCGGCGCGCTGATCTACAACTCGTCGAAGGGTAACAAGGCTGTGGCAGTGCTGGACTTCGGTTCGGACAAGACGGCAACCGCCGGCGACTTCGTCGTGACCATGCCGACCAACAGCTCGACGACTGCGCTGCTGCGCCTGGCGTAACGGGGGTAGATCATGGCTACGCAATACGCGTCGCAAGCGATCACCATTACGGCTTCCACGCTCGCCAACGGCGCCGCGCGCCAGTCGGCGTCGGTTACGTCCGACACCACGAACAACGTCAACGACTACCGGGTGTACGTCAAGCCGACGCTCGGTTCTGGCACGCTCAGTTCCAGCAAGGCGGTGTTCGTGTGGGTCGCCACTAGCGAGGACGGCACCAATTGGACCGGCAACGCGACTGGCTCGGATGCGTCGATCACGCTCGATTCGCCGAATCAGTTTTTCCTCGGATGCGCGATTCCGTTTGCCGCTGTCTCGACCGCGCGCGGCGGCTCGTTCAGCCTGAAGGCCGCGTGCGGCGGCAGTGTTCCGCAGAAGTGGAGCATCATCGTTGAAAATCAGACTGGCGTCGCGTTCACCGCGCTGACCGTCGCGAGTGAAAAAGAATACAACTCGTAATGGGCTTCTACCGTATCGGTCGTGCTGATGTCCCGTACAGCCAGCAACCGCCGGATTGGATGGAGCCGGCGAATACGGGTATCAACCGGGGACTCATGTTTGCGTCTCCGGCTCCGCACGCCGGTGCATTCAACACGCAGCTAGGTTCCTGGGTCGCGCCGAAGATCGCCCACGGCACCAACGCGCCGACCTATTCAAAGACGCCGTTCATCGGCAAGTCGCTCGTCGTCAATAGCACGTCGGTCACACCGATGCAGTACGACGGCATGACGATGTTCCAGTTGCCGATGACCGTCATGGTCAACTTCCGGCAAAACTCCCAGCCTACGCAGGGTACGTTGTTGGCCTGCGGTGGCTCCGGCGGTCCGGGCTGGGAATTCGCAGCCGACAGCGCGTTCGTGTTCGTGATGTCGGAGACCGCGGGTTACTACTTCACGATGCCGCAGGCGATAGACGTCAGCGTGGACTACACCGCGGTCCTAGTTGCCACTGGCGACAACGGCACGGCGACCGTCTATTTCAAGCGGCAGGATCGGGCGGCCAATGCGATCTACCAAACGAATACGCTCGCGATCGGCGCGCTCACGACGAATATCCCGGCGCGGCCGCTGTCGGTTGGCGCTGCGTTCAACGACGGCTCAACATCGTGGGTGGACCCGGGCGACTCGCACATTGGCTCGTTCGCCGTGTGGAACCGCGCGCTGTCCGCGTCCGAAGCCAACGCGCTGCTGTTGAATCCGTTCCAGGTATGGAAGGTGCCGTCGTACGGCAAGTCTGCGTCGTTTGGCGTCAACACCACGATCACCGGGGTCGCGGCCACCGGCGCGGTCGGCAGCACCACGCAGTCCGGTAAAGCATCGACGACCGTCACCGGTACGTCAGCCACCAGCCACATCGGCATTGTCGCCATCGGTAGTGGTTCCACCGTGCCTGTGACCGGCGTTGAGGGCACCGGCATTTTGCTGTCGCCGTCGTACCATGTGCGCGCCTACGGTGCGCTTACCGGTGTGGAAGCAACCACCGCCATCGGTACAGCTTCGGGCGCACCCGCGCCTACCACGGTTTACCTGTCCGGCTTTTCCGCAACGGCGACCCTTGGTGAGTTCACCGCATCGGCCTGGCGGCAGGTAGGTGTGCCTGGGTCGGCGGTGTGGACTGAAATTTCAGGGGTATGACATGGCAGAAATTATTGAAGATCGCGTCAAGCAAACGAGCACCAGTATTGGTATTGGCGACTTCACGCTGACTGGCTCGGTTGCGGGCTACCGCACGTTTGCGTCGATCATGAGCGTAGGCGACACGTTCCACGGCTGCATTGTCGCGGTAGACAACAACGGCGCGCCTACTGGCGATTGGGAAACCGGCTACTACACGTACTCGGCGACGAACACCATCTCGCGCACGACCGTGCGGGCATCCAGTGCTACCTCAAACGCACCGGTGTCTTTCTCGGCCGGCACCAAAATCGTGTTCCTCGACTTGACCGCGTATCAGATCAAGCAATTTGCAACCGCGACGTCGACCGGGCAGGCGGCGACGCCCTACGGACAGGATGCGTCGCTGTACACGTCGCTCACGTTCCAGGACGAGTTCAGCACGACCACGATCGACACCACGAAGTGGCAAACAGACATCTCGTACAAGGTTGCCAACGCCACGCAGAATTTCCAGGAAACGAACGGCAATCTGGACATCTGGCCGCAAACCGACGGCACCGGCGCCTTCTTCGACCGCACCTGGACGACCGACACGAAGTTCTCGCAGACGTACGGCTACTTTGAAGTCGAAGCGAAGCTGCCGGTAGGCGCCGGCCTGAACCCGCGCATTGGCCTTTACAACAACGACCAGCACGAAATTCTGATCATGTCGGCGCTGTCCGGCGCGCCATCTGGATTGTGGTCGACCAGCGGGCTGCATCCGAACGACTTTGCAGTCACGCGCACCACCAACTTCTCGACGCCGGGCGACGAGATGCGCGCGCACGACTACGCCACAATCCCCGATCTGTCGTCCTCGTTCCACAAGTACGCGGTGCGCTGGGACGCGTCATCGGTGCAGTTTTTCTTTGATGGCGTGCAGGTTGGCTCTACCATCTCGACCACTGAAATGTCGGTGCCGATGTACATCTATCTCGGGCTTTGGATGTCGACGGAAGAAACCAGCCCGACGGTCGGGTCGGGCACGTTAAGCTCGACGAACAAATATACGCCGCAAGGCATCGCCAACGCGTTCCAGATCAATTACGTGCGCGTGTGGGGACTGGCGTAGGAGAACAGTATGTCGCTCATTATTGAAGACCGCATCAAGGAAACCACGACGTCTACCGGTACGGGCACTATCGCGCTCGCCGGCGCCGTGGTCGGCTTCCGTCGTTTCAGCTCCGTATGCTCGATCAATGACACCTTTTATGCCGCGATCGTTGCGGTCGATCCGTCGGGCGTGCCTACCGGCGATTGGGAAATCGGTCTGTACACCTACAGCGCCGCCAACACCATCACGCGCACGACCGTTACCAGCTCGAGCAACAACGACCAGCCGGTGAACTTCGCGACCGGCACCAAGCAGGTGTATATCGACTTCACCGCCGCGCAGATCAAGCAAATCAGCGTGGTCGGAGCCACGCCGTCGGCACCGATGCCGTACGGGCAGGATGCGTCGCTATACACGTCGCTGTGCTTCCAGGAAGAGTTCAACAGCTCGACACTGGATACCACGAAGTGGAACACACACCAATGGTACGAATCCGAGCCGGACACCGTGAACTACAACGTCACGAACGGCAACCTGGACATCTACCCGATGAAGAACACCAGCGGGCAGTTCTTCAACCGCACGATCGACACCGACGCCAAGTACTACCAGCGGTACGGCTATTTCGAAATCGAAGCGAAGCTGCCGACCGGCTACGGGCTGACGCCGGCATTCTGGCTATTCGCGCACAACTCCGATACCACGCGCCCCGACATCGATGTGATGAAGGCGTACTGCGGCGCGCAGAACGCGGGAACGCCCAACTACTCGACGGCCGCCAACGTGCCGACCAACTACGACGCGGCGGTACACGATGACACCGGTGCAGTGAAAACGAAGATCGCGATGGCTGATACGCTCGGCCAAAGCAGCACGCTGTCTTCCGCGTTCCACAAGTACGCGGTGCACTGGAGCAGCACGCAGGTGAAGTTCTTCTTCGATGGCAAACAGATCGGCTCGACCATTGACGTGTCTGCGCTGAAGACGCTGCAAGAGCGCATGTACATCCTGGTGTCGATGTGGACCGGGGGGACTGCCGGCGACCCGAACGCCGCTGGCGCAGCGCAGCCAACGACCGGCGAAACGAATTCGTTCCAGATCAACTACGTACGCGCGTGGCGCCTGGCTGGCGTGCCGATCCAGTCGGATGAAACGCAACCGATGCAGGTGCAGAATCCGGCGCAACCGACGCCGACCCCCACTCCGGCGCCTACGCCCAGCCCGTCTCCATCTCCTGCGCCGGCACCGACCCCGTCGCCCAGCAACAGCCTGATGCCGTACGGGCAAGACCCATCGCTGTTCAAGACGGCGCTGACGTTCCAGGACGAGTTCGACGGCTCCAGCCTGAACACCACGAAGTGGGCGACCCGCCAGTGGTACGAAAGCGCGAACACGCTGAACAACTTCAACGTGGCGAACTCGTGCCTGAACATTTGGGTCGAGCAGCCGTTCACGAAGACCAACCGTACGATCAACACCGACCCGGCGGCCGGCGTGGCGGGATTCCAGCAAACCTACGGGTTCTTCGAAGTCGAGGCGAAGCTGCCGATCGGTGTGGGCCTGTGGCCGGCGTTCTGGCTGTATGGGCACCCAGGCAATGACCGTCCGGAGCTGGACATCTACGAAGCGTACTCCGGTGGCAGCAACGGCGGCTGGGCAACGTCGGACTACCACCCGAACAACTTCGCAGCCTCTATCCACAAGTCGGCGGCCGGCGGGTACTCGACCGAGTTCTCGAAGAAAATCTCCGACACCAGCATCGGGTTCGTCGATCTGTCGGCCGCGTTCCACAAGTACGGCCTGGGCTGGGAAGCGGATGGCGTCACGTTCTACTTCGACGGCAAGCCGGTCGGCGGCAAGTGGATGGATACCGCTGGCTACTTCAACCGGCCGATGTACGTGCTGCTGGATGTGTGGCTGGGCGACGCGTCCGGAACCCCGAGCACCAACGCATCGCTGACCCCGACCGGCCCTGGCAACGCGATGCAGGTGAACTACGTGCGCGTGTGGCAGTACACGAAGTATTGATGGAGTAGCAAATGGCGCTGTCGTTTTGTCCGATTTCCGAAGTACCGCTCGGTGCGCTTGCCGCCGCGACGAACTATCCGTCTGTCGAAACTGACGTAGCGGTAACGGGACTCGCGGCAACGGCAGCCCTGGGTTCCATCACGTCCAGTGCCAAGGCCACGGCAATGGCGTCCACCCTGACGGCGACCGGCTACGTCGGCACCGCCACCACCAGCTACACCGGAAGTGTGACGCTCTCTGGCCTACAAGCGTCTGCGCTGCTAGGACACATCGACTCGATATTGGTTGGCGGCGCGCTGACCTACTACGTCACAAGCAGCTTGGTCGCGCAAAGCAGTATCGGTACGACGTCCGTGGTGGTCTCGGTGCGCAGCGTCACGACTGCTGCCAGCGGGGTCGAAGCGACCAGCGCAGTGGGCGACGTCACGGTTTCAGGTGCCGATTCGGTCTACCCGTACGACGTGGTCGGGGTAGAAGCCACCTGCATCGTTACACCGGTCGCCATCACCAACAGCGGTTCGGTGGTCATCCCTGGCCTGGAAGCGGCGGTGCCAGCGCCGGGCGGTTTTCATGCGGTGCCGTCGTCCTACGGTAGCAATACGAGCAACCTCGGGCCGTCGCTGTGGACTCCGGTCAATCCTACGGGTTGACTTGCGGCACGTTCCGTAGTACAACACCAACACGAAAGCGAGGCCGATCATGGCTCTTGGACTATCGTCGCTGTCGGAGTCAGGCTTCGGCGGCGGATCATCGCGGACAGTCGACCTTGGTCCTGTCTCGAATCCCAACACACCTGTGCCGCTTCCCGCGCAGCTCAGGTCAGTAAAAGCAGTATCAGGCGGGGTCCAGTACCAAATGGCGGAGCAGTTACCGCCGGGTCTGACCCAGGCAGCTTTGAGCGTTACGTGCAGCGGGGTTTCTGTGAACGTCCAGCCGGCCGCAGGGCATGGCTGGGTTGTTTTGACCGTAACGCTGCCATCAAGCTGATATGCCGAGTACCTACTCTCCACTGCTACGCGTCGAGCTACAGGCGTCCGGCGAAAACGACACCACTTGGGGTGACAAGACCAACGTCAACCTGGAAACCGTACTGGAAGCCGCGATCGCCGGTGCTGCCACCGTCACGCTGGCCGACGCCGACCACACCCTGTCCACCAACTTCGGCTCGGATGACGAAGCCCGCAAAGCCATCATCGTCGTAGGTGGCGCGCTCACCGCCGCGCGCAACGTCATCTGCCCCGCCAGCAGCAAAGTCTACATCCTGCGCAACGACACCACCGGCGGCTTCGCCGTCACGCTCAAAACATCGGGTGGCACCGGGGTGGCAGTTGCAGCGGGCAGCTCGGCGATCCTGTACTGCGACGGCACCAACGTTAAGTCGGCGACCCCGTCGATTGCGGCCGGCACGGTCGGACCCACGGCGATCGATTCCACCAGCACCAACGCATGGCGCTTCAATGCGGCGCTGGGCGTGAACTACAACCAGGCATACGTTCCCAACTACGGCGTCATCGGTGTCGACGGCTTGAACGGCTCCTACACGTCGTACTACATGGGCGGCGAGTTGATCGGCACGGTAGCAGCATCCACCAGCGGCTTTTCGCTGGAAGCCGGTGTCAACCAGTCGATCATCCTCAAGACCGGCAATCTCACGCGCGTGACCGTCGACAAAGCCGGCGCCGTGACCGTGGCGGGCGCGCTGACCACGAACAGCCTGTCCACCGGCGCGCTGACTGCGTCCAGCGCCACCGTCAGTGGCAATATGAGTGTGACCGGCACCGTGACTGCCGGCGGCTACGCGGGCCTGACCGCGGCAAATGTCAACACCGCGCTGGGCTACACACCTGTGCAGGCAGGCACCGGGATCGGGCAGCAGACCGGGCACTTGATCAAATTCGGCTGGACTGGCTCCAAGCTCGCCGCTACCGTCGACAACTCCAACCTGGGCAACGTGGTGTTCGAGGGCTACACTGGTTTCATCCCGTCGTCTGGAAGCAACGGCCGCTACGATGTCGCGTCCAGCGCGGCCGGAACCGATGCCAGCACCGCGTCGTTTATGTTGCGTGAGGCCGGGCACAACGGCGCCGTCGGCGGCAACGTGAGCTACGCGCCCCGGTTGGCGTTTTACTGGAGCGGCGTCAACGCATCACAGATCACGTTGCAGGCCAACGGCATCTTACGTTTCGTCGATCAGGGCGGCACCACCAACGTTGGCATCTACGCGAGCGACGGCTACTTCACCGGCAACGTGTACGGCTCGTACTCCGATATGCGGTTGAAGAACAAGGTCGCGGACATCCGGTGCGCGATGGACAAGGTGCGCAAGCTGTCGGGCTTCCTGTACGAGCGCAACGCGCTGGCGACCGAACTTGGCGTCAAGGACGAAGGCATGCTGTTCGGTGTGTCGGCACAAGACGTCGAGGACGTCGCGCCGGAACTGGTCAAGCCGGCGCCGTTCGACATGGAAGCGGACAAGGATAGCCCGACCGGCTGGAAGTCGAAGTCCGGCGAAAACTACAAGACCGTCGACTACAGCAGACTGTCGGTGCTCCTGCTCGAAGCCTTGAAGGAAATCGACGCGCGGCTGACCAAACTGGAGCAGCAATGACACTCCCGTCCAGCGGACAGCTCACCCTGGCCGACATTGCGGCCGAACTCGGCCGGCCCGGTTCGCAGATTTCCCTGAACGACGCCGACGTGCGCGCGTTGGCCGGTATCCCGAGCGGGCAGATCATCATGCCCTACAATTTCTACGGCAAGGCAGTTCCTGCACCCAGCCCGTCTCCGGCCCCCGCTCCGGCGCCTACCAGCGAGTCCTACACCCTAGTCGCCGGCACGGACGGCGCCAACAGCAGCAACGGATACCGCATGCCCGGCAACTGGCTAGGCATAGGGCCGATCGGCTCGCTGTCCTCTGGCACCTATCGTGGTGTGCAGATTGAAGACATCATCACCGTGTACGACGACGGCACCTACTCCGGCCGCGGTCCTACGTGGACACATCGCATCACGCTGAAGACGACCAGCGTCGGTTCCACATTTTTCAGCTCGGCCTTTTTGGGTGGCACGACGCTGTACCCGCAGAATGCCCGCTTCACGAACGACAACGGTTCCGTCTGCTATTGGGAGTGGTTTTACAACCCGAACCCACTTTTTTCACCAGGACAGCAGTACGTAATCCAGCTCAATTATTAGGGAGCAGCCGTGGACCGCTACGAAACCGACAGCAAATGGCATCTTGACAAGAAGATTTCGATCACGCACATGATCGCTACGATTTCTGCTGTCGGGTCAATCATCGTATTCGGGTCGAACCTGAACACGCGGCTGACCATCGTCGAGCAGGCGCTCGCCACGGCACTAGCAACCCAGCGCGCAACGGACGCGCGCCAAGACGCGAACAACCAGGAGCTGCGACGCGAGATGCTGGACAACTACAAGGCGATCAACGACAAGCTGGACCGCCTGATCGAGCGGGGTTCGAAGTGATCACGTTTGACGTTGCGATCGAGCGCGTGCTGACAGAAGAAGGCGGCTACGTCAACAACCCACGCGACCCAGGCGGCGAGACCAAGTGGGGCATTTCCAAGCGCATGTATCCGAACGTCGACATCGCGAACCTGACGCGCGACGACGCGAAGGAAATCTACCGGCGCGATTTTTGGGTGCCGATCGGCGTCGGCCTGGATGATGCGCACAAGTTCATGGTGCTCGATGCGGCGGTCAACCACGGGATCGGAAACGCGGTGCGCATGATGCAGCGCGCGGTAGGTGTCGCCGACGATGGCGTGTGGGGTCCGCACAGCCAGTCGTGCTACGAGAACCAGGACAAGAACGACACAGGTTTCAAGTTCTACGCCGAGCGGCTGGACTTCATGGCGAAGCTGCTGACGTGGGATTCGTTTGGGCGCGGCTGGGCGCGCCGTATTGCTGCCGACTTGCGTTGGGCAGCGGGGGACATTTGATATGTGGTGGGACGCACTGATTCCGATCATCGGCAACGTCTTCAACCGGGTACTGCCCGATCCGAAGGCGGCCGAGGACGCAAAAATGAAGCTGGCCGAAATGGCGCAGCAAGGGCAGTTGGCCGAGCTGGATGCCGACCTGAAGGTCGCACTCGGTCAGATGGACATCAACAAGGCCGAAGCGAGCAACGCGAGCATATTTGTAGCTGGCGCGCGGCCCTTCATTATTTGGGGCTGCGGCGTTTCCATGCTTTACGCCGCTTTATTCGAACCGTTGATGCGATTCATCGCTGTGGTTGTGTTTCACTACACCGGAAGTTTTCCTGTGCTGGATACGTCCGTGACTACGCAAATTCTGTTCGCTTTGCTTGGCCTTGGTGGTTACAGGACCGCTGAAAAAATCAAGGGCGTTGCTCGAAACAAACTATAATTCATCCTTTAATTGGATGGATTACATGGGCGCTTTTATTGATTTGACCGGCAAAAAGTTCAACTACCTGACAGTGGTTGGTCGAAGCGAACGACGCAAGAGCACTGGAGCACTGTGGGATTGCCGGTGTGTTTGCGGTCAACAGGCCGTTGTAGATTCGCTAAAACTACGCGCCGGGCACACGAAATCTTGCGGGTGCAAGCGCGGTGGAAACGGCAAAACACACGGTATGTCGCGAGACTCAAAAACGTACCGCTCGTGGAAAGAGATGCGGCAGCGATGCAGCAATCCGAACACTACGCAGTGGAAGTGGTACGGCGGCCGTGGAATTACCGTGTGCAAGCGGTGGGAAAAGTTTGAAAATTTTATAGCTGACATGGGCGAGCGCCCGGATGGAAAAACACTGGACCGGATCGACAGTGATGGGAACTATGAACCGAGCAACTGCAAATGGTCGACGCCAAAAGAACAGGCAAAAACCAACCGCGGTTGTTTCCGTAAAAAAGGTGGATTGAATGCCGCTCCAGTCGATCAAGCTGCAACCGGGTATTGACCGCAGCAAAACGAACTACGCGAACGAGGGTGGATACTTCGCCTGCGACAAGGTGCGGTTTCGCTATGGCTCGCCGCAAAAGATCGGCGGCTGGGTGAAGTACACGGTGCAGACGCTGGTCGGCACTTGCCGGCATTTGTTCAATTGGGTCACGCTCGACAACACAAACCTGCTGGCGTTGGGCACGAACATCAAGTTCTACGTCGAGTCGTCCGGCGGCCTGTACGACATCACCCCGCTACGCACGACCGATACGCTGGGCACCAATCCGTTTGCGACCACCAACGGCTCGAAAGTCGTCACCGTCACGCACGCAAACCACAATGCCGTCAGCGGTGACTACGTGACGTTTTCCAGCGCGACGGCCACCGGCGGCATTTCCGCGGCCAGTCTGAACACCGAGTTTTCCCTGACGGTCATCGATGGCAACAGCTACACGATCACGACCGGCACGGCCGCGACTTCCACCACGACCGGCGGCGGGTCTTCGGTGTCAGCAGCCTACCAACTGTCGTCGACCGCCGACAAGGCGGTGCCGGGGCGTGGCTGGAATGCGGGTGGATGGTCGCGTGGCACCTGGGACTCGCCGGCGGCGACGGTGACGTACTCGACGCTGCGCCAATGGTCGTCGGAGTCGTTCGGGGAAGACCTAGTGTTTTGCACGCGTAACGGGCAACTCTACTACTGGCGCTACGCCGACGGCTTGAACCACCGCGCGGTTGCGCTGACCGACATGACCGGTGCTTCGGATGTGCCGCTGATGGCAACGAAAGTGCTGCTGTCGACCCAGGATCGCCACCTGATCGCGTTCGGCACCAACCCGATCGGCTCGACCGACCAAGACCCGCTGCTAATCCGCTGGGCCGACACCGAGAGCCTGACCAACTGGACGCCGGCGATCACCAACGCGTCGGGCGACTTGCGTCTGTCGTCGGGCAACCACATCGTCACCGCGGTGCGGCTGAAGGAAGAAATCCTGGTCTTCACCGACGGGAACATCTTCTCGATGCAGTACATCGGCGCGCCGGACATCTTCGGCATCCAGCCGAACTCGGACAACATCTCGATCATCTCGGCCAACGCGACGGCAGTTGCCAGCGGCGCCGTGTTCTGGATGGGCACCGACAAGTTCTACTTTTACAACGGCCGCGCCGAGACACTGCCGTGCACGCTGCTCGACTACATCTTCAACGACATCAACCGCACCCAGGCCGATCAGATTTTCGCCGGCACCAACGAGGGGTTTTCCGAGATTTGGTGGTTCTACTGCTCGGCCGGGTCCGACACCATCGACCGTTATGTGATTTTCAACTACGACGAAAAGCTGTGGTACTACGGCACGATGAACCGTAGCGCGTGGCTCGACAGCCCGCTGAAGGACTACCCGCTGGCCGCCAACGGCGGCATGATTTACCTGCACGAGAACGGCGTCGATGACGATCGCACCGGCGCGATCAACGCGTGGCTGGAAAGTTCCGACTTCGATATTGGAGACGGCGAAGAATTCATGTTCGTGCGTCGCATCATTCCAGACGTGACGTTCGACGGCTCGTCGGCCGCCAACCCGGCGATCAACATGGTGCTCACGCCGCGCAACAGCCCCGGCGCCCCATACAAGTCCAGCTCGTCGACCTCGATCACGCGCACCGCGACGGTGCCGGTGGATCAGTTCACCGAGTACAAGGCGGTCCGGCTGCGCGGCCGGCAGATGCGCCTGCGGATTGAAAGCACCGATGTGGGCGTGCAGTGGTCGCTGGGCGTGCCGCGTATTGACATCCAGTCGGACGGGAGAAAGTAATGACGCTGCCAGCCCGGATGCCGAAACTGCCGACGCCGACCAAGAACTACGACGCCGGCTACTTCAAGTCGCTGCTGCGCGTGCTTGACCTGTATTTCCGCGATCAGAACGCGGCCGGCCCGCTGCGCGGCTCGACGCTAAACCTTTCCGATCTGCAATCAGGCGGGTACAATCTGCGGGTCGGCGACCTGTACGAAGCAGACGGTGTGGTGCGCGTGCTGCGCGAAAAAGACATCTACTTCGACACTATGCCGGCCGCCACGGCTTCCGTGGGTTCGGTGACGATCACTTGAGGACAATATGAAGCACATCGCACAGGCAGTAGCTGCGCACGGCCGCCACGGCGACACCGAACTCCTGCACGTCTCGAAAGACGAGCTGAACGCCCTGAAAGGACTCGGCTCCCTGATCGGCCGGCCGATTACGACCAACCCGCACACCGGCTTGCCGGAAGCGTTCAACTGGAGCAGCCTGATCCCGGCGGCTGTCGGTATTGGCGGATCAATCCTGACGGGCGGCGCGATGTCGCCGCTGATGGCTGGCCTGCTGTCGGGTGCTGCGACCACGGCTGTGACCGGGAACTTGCAGCAGGGTCTGCTGTCCGGCCTGTCCGGCGGCGCGATGGCGGGTCTCGGGCAAGGCTTGGTTGGGATGGGCACCGCCGCGGCGCCGGCCGCTACCGCGGCAACGCCGGCAACAGCCGCTACATCGGCGCTCGGGTCGGGTATCAGCTCGGCGGCGTCCGCGCCGGCCAACGCGATGGGTGCAGGAGCAATGGGTTCCGGCCTGTCGATGCCTGGTGCAGCCGGTGCCGGTATGGGGATGCAAGCGCCCGCTTCTGCGTTGGCGCCGTCGGCTGCTGCGGCGCCCGGCCAATTCTCGATGCAAACGCTCGGGCAGAACATCACCAACCCCGACGCGTGGTCGGCCAACTTCGGTGGCAAGAATCTGTGGAGCCGCACCATCCCCGGCGGCCTAGCGTTGGCAACGTCGCTGGGCAATGCGATGACCCCGTCGATGCCGAATATGGCGAACTCCGGCGGCTCGAGCGCGCCGCACAAGACCGCGACCATGCAGCGCAACTACCTCGGCCCGTTCGATTCCAGCTACGTGTTCGGCGGTACGGGCGGCGAGCCGCAGATGTTCTCGAACCCGGTGTACAACTTTGCCGGCGGTGGTCCAGTCGGTATCGCCGCGCTTCCCGGCGCGCCTGGCGGCGGCCATGTAGCAGGCCCGGGCGACGGCATGAGTGATTCCGTTCCAGCCTCGATTGGCGGCCGGCAGCCGGCGCGCTTGTCGACCGACGAGTTTGTGGTGCCCGCCGATGTGGTTTCGCACCTGGGCAACGGGTCGTCGACGGCCGGCTCCAAGCACCTGTACAGCATGGTCTCGCGCATTCGCGCCGCACGCACCGGCAAGAAGGCGCAGGCGCCGCAGATCAACCCGAAGAAGATGCTGCCAGCATGAACCTGGATTTGTCCTTGGTGCCGTACGGGCATGTGCACGAAGTCTACCCGGCGATCGTGCCGTACTTGGTGAAGGGTCAGGAATGGACGCTGGGGAAGGCGTCCATCGACGATTTGTCGGCCCAGCTTTTCCGCCCGAGTACGTTGCTGTGGATCGTGTTCGACCAGGACAGCAAAAAGATCACCGGCTACCTGGCAACGGAAATCCAGCAGTTCCCGCAGGCGCGCCATTTCGTGGTGCTGCATTGCGGCGGTGAGGATGGCACGTTGGAAGCCACCGTGCACAAGGTGTTCGATACGTTCGAACAGTACGCGCAGCAAAGCGGGTGCGATGGGCTGGAATTTGTTGGCCGGCCGGCATGGGCGAAGTTTGTGCGGGCGCGCGGCTACGAGCAGCCGCAGCGGTTGTACTACAAGAATCTCAGGGAGTAAATCATGGGCGGTGGAAACAGCCAACCTACGCAGCAGACCGTCACACAGACGAACATTCCGGACTACGCGCAGCCGTACTTCACGAACCTGCTGAACCGCACTGAAGCGGTGTCGAACCAGGCGTACCAGCCGTACGGCGGGCAGCAAGTCGCGCCGCTGAATACGCAGCAGACCAACGCCTTGAGCGGCGTGGCCGCGCTCGGCCCACGGCAAGAGTACACCTACGCGGACAGCTACAACAACGCCGCGGCCAACGGTGCGCTCGGTCTCGGGCAGTATCAGTCCGGGCAGATCGGCTCGACCTACAACCCGCAGGCCACACAGATGTTCGCCGCACCTTCTACGGTGCAGTCGACCTACAATCCTAGCACGTTCGACTCGGCGACGGCGCAGCAGTACATGAACCCGTACCAGCAGAATGTGATCGACATCGCCAAGCGCGAAGCGATCCGGCAAAACGGCATCCAGAACGTCGCCTCCGATGCGGCCGCTGCACAGTCCGGTGCCTTTGGTGGCTCGCGCGCGGCGCTCGTCAATGCCGAGAACCAGCGCAACCTGAACCAGCAGTTGGATGACATCCAGAATCAGGGGATGAACCAGGCGTACACGAACGCCCAGCAGCAGTTCAACACCGAGCAGCAGGCGCAGCTCGCGGCCGGCCAGCAAAACCTCGGCGCGCAGGAATACAACTCCGGCCAGCAGATGGCGTACGGCCAGGCCGGGCTTCAGAACCAGCAGTACAACGAAGGACAGCGGCAAAATGCCGCACAGATGGCGCTGCAAGGTCAGATCGCCAACGAACAAGCCCGCCAAGGTGCTGCTGGTATCCAGAACCAGGCGTACGCGAACGTCGGCAACCTCGCCAACAACTACGCCAACATCGGCAACGCCGCGCAGCAGTCGGATTTGAACCGGCTCGGGGCACAGTTGTCCGCCGGCGATGTGTACCAGCAGAACCAGCAGCAGGCCGACACAGCCGCGTACGATAACTTCGTCAACCAGCGCGACTACCCGCAGCAGATGCTGAACTTCTACTCGGGTATCCTGCGTGGCGTGCCGGTGACGGCCAACTCGGATGTGACGACGTACCAAAACACGAACCCGCTGTCGCAAGCGGCCGGCCTGCTGACGACGGGCATCGGCGCCTACAAACTCGCCAATTCGTAAGGTGAACCATGAACCTGTATGCAGCCACCCAGGCACTTCAGAACTTGAGCGATCAGCAGCTCCAGCAGTTGCTGCGCAACCCGAACGCTCCGGTGCCGCGCGACTACGTGATGTTCGAAATCCAGCGCCGGCAGCAAATGCGCACGCATGGCAAGCCGGTCGACACCACGCCGGTCGTGCAGGAACAGGCGCAGCAGGCGGCTCTTGCGCAGGGGATTGCCGGCACGCCGCAGATGTCGGGCAACGCGTCGTTCAAGGGTGGCGGCATCGTCTCGTTTGACGACGGCGGTTCGGTGGACTCGCCGGACGACGGCTACTGGCAGCAGCGGTGGAACGAACTGAAGGCGGCTGGAAATCAAGTGGGTGGCTGGCTGCGCAAGCAGACGCAGAATGACCCGGCCCCGGTTGATCCTGCTGCGGCCGAAGCCGCGCGCACCGGTGCACCGCTCGTGTCCACATCCGGCGTAGGAAGTTCTGCACCCGCTCCCGCGCCGGCACCCGCGCCTGCCGCGCAGCCGCAACCCGACTGGATGGCGATGTACGGCCAGGGCACGGCGGTCCCGTACACCCCGATTTCGATGCCGAACATCCCGCCGTCGAAGGTGCCGGACATCTACATCCCGCCGGACCCGGTCAAACCGGACAAGCCGACAATGCAAACGCCGGACGACTATCTGGCGCAGGTGAACAAGGAAAACCCGGATGTGTACGGCGACATTCTGTCGCGCACCGACCAGCGGCTGGCGGATACCAGCAAGTTGAGCGATCAGGCCAAGGCACTTGCATTGATGTCGGCTGGCGCCGGCATGCTGTCGGCACACGGCCCGAACGCGCTGTCCGATATTGGTCAGGGACTCCAGCAGGGGCTAGGCACGTACATGCAGCAAAACCGCGATGTGCTGGCGCAAAAGCGCGCGCTGGAAATGCACCGCGACGAAATGGCTGCCGCCCAGGGCGCCGCCAAGCAAGGCAACTACCGGCTCGCCGCCCAGCTTGCCGAGCAAGCGAACTCGCGCGCGTCGCAGATGTACCAGTCCGACATGTACGGCTACCGGTTCGACAAGATGGATCAGATCAACCAGCGCAACGAGATGGTGCGTGCGGCGCAGGCCAACAACATGTACAACCTGGAAACGGCGAAGCTCGGCGCGGAAGTGGCAATTGCCAACGGGCGCAATCAAATCCTGGCCGGCCGCGGCGCCGGCAGCGGGGGTATTGCCAACCCGATGCTGCGCGTTGCAACCCAGGTGAACAACCAGTACGACCGCGACCGCACGGCGTACCTCAACGCACACAAAGGCGACTCGCTGATGGGCGGCAGCGCCGACGACCTGATGCAAAAAGCCGATGCCTACGCGATGTCGAACGTCGACCCGCGCTACCGCTCGCTGTTGATGCGTAATCCCACGCCGGCCGCCGCCACGAAAAGTCCAGACTACAAACTGAACCTGGACGGCACCATCAAGTAACGGAATCGATATGGCGATTTTCGAACTACCGAACGGCAAGACCGTTGAAATCCCGGATGGCATGGACCCGGAGAAAGCGCGCCTAGCGATCGTGCGCAACTTCCCCGATCTGTTCAAGCGCAACCAGGGCTTCATCCCGTCGATGAAAGCCGCGTTCGACACGACGGCTGGCAACATTGAAGGTTACGGCGCGGAACTGGCGAATCGCGCGGGCTTGCCGAACGTCGAAGCGGGTCTGCGCAGCATGCAGACCAAGAACAAGCAGGAAATCGCGAAAGAGTACGATCCGACCACAAAGGAAGATCAGGACGCCGCGTTCAAGCAGGGCTTGTTCAGCGGGCTGGGTGCGGTCGCGCGCCGGTATGTCACGGAACCGCTGGGGGGCATCGTTGGTGGCTACGGCCCGGCAATGGCCGAGTCCCAAATCCCGTACGTTGGCCCGGCGCTGTCGCTGGGCACTTTGATGGCGCAAGAAGCCGGCGGCAACCTCGAGCGGCAACGCCAGCAGACCGGCACCACCAACATGCTCACGGCAACCGCCGGCGGTATCGTCCAGGGTGCGATCGATCGGTTCGGGCTGGGCAAATTCGTCACCGGGGCGCTGGGCAGCGGCATGGCCTACAAGGAAGCGGCCGGCCTGGCGCAGAAAGTCCTGACGGGCGAAATGACGCGCGACGCCGCCGAACAGGCGCTTGGTAGCACGATGCGTAATGTGCTGATGGAAACCGGCGCAAACGCCGCGCTCGGCACCGGCATGATGGTTGGGAACGAAGCGGTGCGCCGTGGGGTCTCCGGCCAGCCGATCGCCAGCCCGCAAGCGATGGACGAGTACATCCAGTCGGCCAAGTCGGCGGCCGCCCTGTCCCCGGTGTTTGGTGCGCTGCACGGCATGAACGCGCGTGACAACGCGGTCAGCAAATTCATCGACCCGGCCAGCGCCGCGTTCGACCAGCGGCTGTCCGACGACCAGCAGTCGGCAATCAACGAAAACCTAATGCGCGCTGCCGACCAAGGACAAGTCGGCCCCGACCGTCGCACTGCGACACCGGATGTCGCAGCCATGTATCCCGGCCCCGAGCGGCGCGGCCTTGGCTCGCTGGCACCGGAAGACTACAGCTACCCGCCGAACGCCGGCCCCGACCGGCGCATGGGTGACTCGTCGATGTACCCGGGCCTGGACCGTCGCGGTGCGGTACGGCCGTTGACGCAAGACGACTTCGCCAACAACTACACGCCGACGCTGGACGGCGAGCTGGCCGCCGCCCGTGCGCGCTACGCCGCGCAGCAAGATCAAAATGCCCGGGCCAGCCTGCCGCAAAATGCCGACGCGATCGCCGCGTTCAGCCAGCCGCTGCAACCCGACCTGGAAGGCAACATCCTGCCCGGTGCCGACCAAGCACCGCCGCGGCCGCTGCGCGCGCCGGAACAACCGCCTGTCGTCGATCAGCGCCAGCAACCGCTGCCGTTTGAAGGTGTCCAGCCACAGCTCGATTTCAATGCGCCGGCCCCGCGCAGCTCGACCTATGCGCCGCCGGAACTGACCACGCAGCCGAACCCGGCCGCGACCATCCAGACCCCGCCGGAGACGCCGGCGCCGTCCCCGCTGCAACTGCCGAAGACCCCGCTGCTCGATGCCCAGCTCCAGGCGCGCCGCAAGCAAGCGGCCGGCTACCTGTTGTCGCCGCAGGAACTCGCGTTGGTCAAGATGCCGCTGTCGTACGAAAACCCGGCCGCGATCGTCGAAATTCCGAAGGCACCGAACGTGGTGCCCGACTCCCAGGTTGCTGCCGCCACCGGCCCGCGCCTGACCGCGAACGAAGATTTCCGTGGGGTCGTCAGCCCGCAAGCCAAAGCCTGGAAGACCGGCGCGCTCGAGGGGCATGACCTGAACACTCAGCAGGGTCGCCAAGCCGTGCAGGCAGTTTTGCGCTCGGTGCTGTCGGGCACCCGCAACGAAGACCGGCGCAACGCGCTCCAGTCTGCCATCACCAACCTGGACAAACAACCGCCGGTGCAGGACATGCCGCCGGCCCCCGTAGAAAATGCGCAACCTGCTACGCCTGACGTGCCTGCTGGCGAGCCTGCCAGTCCTGCTCCTGCTCCTACGGAGACGCCCAATGCCGAAGCGCCAGCCGCACAACCTGCCCCTGATGTTCCTGTCCAAGCTGACGGATCAGCAAATATCGGACCTGTGGATGGCGGGAATGCTGGACCAGCCGACACCGCGCGGGTGCCCGCGCCTGACGCCGGAGGAAATGTACCTGCTGATGGAGTACCTGAACGAGACGTACCTGGAGCTGGAGAAGGCAACAGTACACTGACCCCGACACCCGAGCCGGCGCCTGCACCGCAGGAAGAACCTGCGGCCGCGCTGGTTGCACCTGAAACTCCGGTTGGCGAGCTGCCGGCGGCCGCGAAAGACCGCATGTTCGGCCAGAACGTGCCGAACGAAGACCTGGGCACTGCCGTGGGTAACGGCAGCTTCGCCGACGCCGCCGACGCGCTGCGCAAGTCGAGCAACCCGATCATCGCGCACCTGGGCAAGCTCGCATCGAAACTGAAGGGCGTGAAGCTGGAAACCAGCAAGCACCTGGACAACGAGCTGTCGGACAAGGACAAGGTCGTCTACAACGCGAAGTCGCTGCTGGAACTGCGTTCGATGCTGGACGATGCGGTCAAGTTGCTGCGCAACAAGAAGACGGCCGGCCTGACGCCGGACATCGCGAACGCGAAAATTCCCGCCACCGCGAAGCTGTACGGCCTGCGCAACGACAACCTGGGTGCGTTCCTGTCGTCGATGGGCGTCAAGGATGTCGCCGGTGCACAGAAGCTGCTGGACACCGTCAACGCGAAGATCAAGGAAGCCGGCGAAGCCAACCTGCGCAAGACCGCCGCCAAGACCCCGTCCGACATCCTGCGCACCAACGGGCAGTACGACCCCAGCACGCGCACTGTGACCGTGCACGAAGACGCGGCGATGGATGAACACGTGGTCGGCCACGAAATGGCGCACGCACTGCTGCAAACAGCGATCGATCATCCGACCGAAGCACAGAAGCCGGCCATCAAACAGCTCGGCGACCTGTACTCCCACGTCAAGCGCGCGCTCAAGGGCGAGCGCAACTACGGGCTGGAAAACGTGCACGACTTTGCCGCCGAAGGCTTGTCGAACTACGAGTTCCAGCAAAAGCTCGCACAGATCAAGTACGGCAACAAGACCGCGTGGGGTCGCTTCACTGACATGGTCGCGCGCCTGCTCGGGTTCAAGAAGGAAGATTCGAACGCGCTGACCGAGCTGCTGTCGCTGACCGAACACCTAGGCAATCTGGAAGGTGCCGATGCCCTGCGCGCCGCTGCGGCCGACCGCCCGGCGTTGAAGCTGGGAACCTACGCCGACACCGCATCGAAAGAGCACGAGTTCGGTCCGATCGAAGGCGGCATCCGGGCGGTGAAGAACGCCGCTGGCGTGGTCAAGAACCTGCCCAGCCGGCAGGAAGTCGGCAGCCGCTTTGCGCAAGTACGCGACAAGGTCGAGCAGGAACTCTTCAACAGCAAGATTGGCGTGAGCCGGCTGCTGCCGCAGGCATGGACCCGCCGCAACGAGCGCGGCAACCTGGAAGCGACCGCGACTGCCCTGTTGAACGGTGCCGATTACTCGATCCCAACCGCCAAGGAATCCTTGGGTGTTGGCGCGGTGCGCAAGAACGCGGAAGGCTACTGGAAGGTATTCCCCGAGCGCGACAACATGAGCGCGTTGAACGATGCGATCAGCAAGCTGCCGACCACCGAGGACAAGTACCGGGTATTCAACGGCATCGTCACCAACCTGTCGTACTACGAGCGCGAGCAGCGCCTGAAGCAGCAGCAAGCCGACGGCACCGTCGACGCAGACAAAGACTTCGCACGGCCGGCCGGCGTCACCGACGCCACGATCGCCCAGGCGCTGCGGGATGCACAAACGCCGGAAGTCAAACGCGCGCTGGACATCGTGCGCGGCATCAACCGGCAGAACATCGACACGCTCGAGCAGGGCGGCATCATCTCGGCCAAGACCGCTGCCATGTGGCGCACCAATCAGTACTACGTGCCGCTGAACCGCGTGATGGAAGACTACGAGATGGGCGGCTACAGCGGCAAGGCCGGCGGCGTGCAAACGTCGAACCTGAAGAAGTTCCACGGCTCCGAGCGCGACGTCTCCGATGTGATGGAGAACCTGATCCGCCAGCGCATGCACGTTGTCAATATGGCGATGCGCAACAACGCCGGCGTCAAGGCGCTGCACGAAATGCAGGAGTACGGGGTAGGCGATGTGACTGCTCACCCGCTGCGTCCGCAAGGCAGTGGCCGCAACGTCATCACGGTCAAGGAAAACGGCGTCCAGAAGTTCTACACCGTCGGCGACCGCATGGCGTACAAGACGCTGGAAGGCATCGCCCAGGACATGCCGTCGGTGTTCGATGCGATGGAAAAGTTCACGCACCTGCTGCGCAACGCGATCATGCTGTCGCCGGATATGATCTTCCGGAACATGGTGCGGGATGCGACCGAAGCCTGGGCCTACAACTACACCGACAAGACGCTCGGCCGTTTCGCCGGCGACGTCGCCGGTCACTTCGGCAAAGGTGCAGTCGCCTCGTTCCGCGACGCGATGAAAGGCCAGCGGTCGCACATGCTGTCGTACGACATTTCTAAGTTCGGCATCGGCGGGGTGCGGGAATTCACTTCGCTGGAACGCGAGCGGCGTGCGATCATGAACGAGTACATGCGCGGCGTGAACAAGAACAATTGGGCAGGAGTGGCCGACAGCGCGATCCACGCTGCTGCACGGTTTTGGGAAGACCTGGCCGCCGAGTCGGAAATCGCCACACGCAACCGTGTGTACCACGATGTGCTGGCCCGCACCGGCAGTGAGACCGAAGCCGCGCAGGCGGCGATGAACACGATGAACTTCCGCCAGCGCGGCGCGTGGGACGGTATCACGGTCGCCAAGAAGCTGATCCCGTTCTTCAATTCCAACCTGCAAGGCATCTACAAGGTCTACCGGGCGCTCGCGCGCGGCGACAGCCTCGGCATGAGCCGGGCACAGGCACGCAAAATCCTGATCGGCAACGGCATCAAGATGGCGCTGGCGGCGTCGGTGTACAACGCGTACATGATGCAGGATGACGACTACAAGAAAGTGCGCAAGGACATCGCCGACCAAAACATGCTGGTGCCGATCGGCGGCGGGCAGTTCTTCAAGATTCCGATCCCGTTCGAACTCGGCGCGATGTTCTGGACTGTGCCGGCCAACGTGGTACGCACGATGTCGGGCGATGAAACCAGCCGTGAAATGTGGCAAGCCCTGGGCCAAGCCGCGCTGCGGCAGTCGCCTGATTTCATCCCGCAGTTCGCCAAGCCGGCGCTGGAAGATGCGACCAACTACAGCTTCTTTACCGGCCGCCCGCTGGAATCCGCGGCGATGCAGAACCTGGCTCCGGAGCAGCGCATCACGTCCAACACCAGCCAGCTCGCGCAAGATGTTGGCAGCGCCACGGGCCTGTCGCCGATCAAGATCGACAACCTGCTGACCGGCTACACCGGCTCGATCGGCACCTTCGTCATCGGCATGGTCGACAAGCTGCTGGCACCGGACAATGCACCGTCCACGCCGTTCAACCGCGAACCCATCGTGCGGGCACTCGTCACCAACCCGAACACCGCGCGCGACACCGACCGCTTCTACGAAATCAAGAACATGGCCGACCAGGTGTACAACACCGCGACCTCGCTGAAGAACAGCGGCGACGTCCAAAAGGCGCGCGACTACCTGCAAAATAGTGGCGTGAACGGCACGTCGAACATCGAGCTGTATCGGCTGCACCAGGCGCTGGGCACGATCAACACGCAGCTCCAGAACCTGCACAAGATGCAGCGCGCGGTACGCGCATCGAATGCCAGCCCGGACATGAAGCGGGCACAGCTCGATCGGATCAGCCAGGAAATCAACACGTTGACCGCGAAGGCGCTGCCGTACATGCAGCATCGGATCGGGGAATGATCCTCACTTTAAAGTGAGGAATTTTGGGCAAAAAAATACCGCCGAGCTATGGAAGGACTCGGCGGTGCTGCCCGGCGGGGCGCGCTAAAAGCTCTGGAGAGAGCTGGGGTTGCCTTGCGAGATGAAACAAGAGCGAACTAAGTGTAGCACGGAAATTCGCAAAACACACGCAATCCGCGGATCGACTCTTCGATCACACCGACGATGTGCACTTGGCAACCAGCGGCGTCGGCCGATGCCTGGATTGCTTCCCGGTCAAACGGCCAGTTGATCGACGGGACAAAGAACGAGTCACCCGGGTACATGTCGGCCCAGGTAACATCGATTTGCCAGCCGTCGAGTTCGATGATCACGTATAGAGCACGTAGTACCGCGCGCCATCTTCCAGTATCATCACGCTGCCGACTCCCGGCAACTTCACCGCACCGAACACCGGCAACTCTCCGGCGGCTGCATCCAGCACCGCAATAGCGCGCACGCCTTGTCCCGCGACTGTGTTTGACATGCGCTCGAAATCGTCGCGCACGATCGCATACACGTTCTCGCCTTGTGGTGTGATGAACGTCGTCATGGAGCGCACTTCCGGCACAAGCACGAACTTATAGACGCCCGCGGTTTCCGGGTTCGGTGGTATCGGTGTGCCGCTGCGAATGGTCGACATCGTCATTGGTCCTGCGCTGCTGCTCCAGATGGTGTTGATCGCGCCCATGCTCACTCCTGCAAACGGAAGATGTAGACCCGCACATTGGTCGGCGGGTTGTTGGTGCCGGCGCCGAGCCGCTTTTGCCCGGCGTCGATGTAGGTGCCGTCCTTCTTCGCGTCTTCGAGGAACTGCGCCAGGTGGATATTTTTCGCGGACAGGAACTTGCGCAATTCCGACTGTGCGATGTACACCAGCTCGGCATTCTTTTCGTAGCGCATCAGCAGCGACTGCGACGTGTTTTCTTGCAGCACGCGCACCTTCTTGCCCTCGTCGCCGGTGTCGACCACCAGCATGTTCTGGCGGTGCGTGTTGATGAACTCGCCCAGCGTATCGTTGCCCTGCTTTTCCACGAACGACGAGAACACCAGGCGCGAGCGCATCGTTTCGATCAGCTTGGCCGAGTACGTGCGCAGCACGGTCATGTCGATATTGATCAAGTCCGTCTCCATCGCCAGCTCGGCGCCGACATGGATGCACGACAGGATCACCGACCAGTAGCGTTCCTCCCCCTGCATGTTCAGTTCGCGGTCGATGCGGCGCTGCGTCTGCACCAGCATTTCCTTGACCCGGTCCATGTTTTGCAGCACGTGCTGGATGAAGATGTCGCCCGCGTGCCCGTAGTTGGATTCCAGCTTGTTGAAGATTTCGTCCGCTTCGATTTTCGACAGGCAGCTCGGCCGCACCAGGTTCGGCTCCAGCATACGCATCAACTGCCCTTCGACGCCGGATTGGTTCGCTTGCAGCCGCTCGACGAAGCTGGTGTTGCCCGATGTGAGCGCCAGTGTGACCCAGGTCGAATCGTTGCGCCGCGTCTGATTCACCGACGCCATCATCCGTTCCCGGCTGCGCCCTTGCGTGACGCTAAACAGCAGCGCGCCAATCGCGTCGTCACCCACCTGTGTCAGCTCGTCGATGCAGATCGGCATGTTCTTGTACACACCCATCCGATGGTAGCGCGACGCCGGCGTATCGTCGAAGTTCATCATCAGGCCGCCCGGCGCCGGGTTGCCCCAAATCGACAGCGCCGCCTGCAAGCAGGTGGACTTGCCGGAGCCGGACTTCTGGCTGTACGCGTTGACCAGCGCACCCACCAGCGGCGAGCGCACCAGCGCCAGCAGCGGCGCTCCAAACCCGACCAGCGCGCAGAATAGATGCGCCTCGGTGCCCGGCAGCCGGTACGCGTCCCACACCTTTTTCCAGTCTTCCAGCGAACCGGACTTCGAGAACTTCGGGATCATGTCCTGCAAGCTCGGCGCCGCATGCGAGAACGCTGCGCTGGAATACGCAAAAATCTCGCGATTCCCGATCACGAACGACTTGAACCCTTCGGTCCAACCGAACTGTGTCTTCACCATCTTCGCTTCTTCCTTCAACGCCAGCGTGTCGAACCACGTTTTGACATAGTCACGCATCATCACCAACTTTTTGTCGTACACCACCAACCCGCGCAGTGCCAGGGCATCGCGCAGCTTTTCCAGCGCCGCCGCTTCGCGCGCTTCCAGCATGAAGTCGACCACACCATCCTTCGGCGTGTGCATGCGCATGTGCCCCATGTAGCCGGTGTCTTTCGATTGCAACCGCTCCTGCATGTAGAAGTCGACCTTCGACACCAGCACCGGGTCAGCACCTTCATCTTCGCGGAACACGCCACCATTTTTACCACGCACGAACGGCCACGGGTACTCGGGAATTTCGTACGCACGGGGTGCGTCTTCGATCTGGCGGTTCTGATCCATCACGATGTTGTCGGACGGCTGCGCCAGCGGCACGTAGTTCCCCAGCAGGATCGGCGATGTGATCTTGAGCTGGCAGCCTTCGCACAACGCAGGCCACGACTGTCGGAAGTACGCGCAGGTGTACGGTCCCTTGATTCCCTCGGCCTTCTTGATCGTCGCCGCGCGCGTGTACTCCGGGTGCTTGTCGGAGATAATGTGGATCGCCTGCTCGCCATCGTCGCAGAAATGCGCGATCGACACCCCCGCGCGCCAGCGTCCTTCTTCCTGGTCCTTTTGGTGTTCGTAGATGTCCTTAATCTGCGCGCAGCCTTGGCCGGCGGTGCTCTTGTCGAGGATGATCGAGAACTTCTTCGGCTTCTCGGCAAACAGGCTCTTGGTCAGCGGATCGAGTTCGATCCCGCGCAGGTGCGCCGGCAACGACAGCGACAACACATCGCCTTCAACGTCGCTCAGGTGAGCGCACTCGCTGTGCAGCTTGTCGATCAATTCCAGCAGCGGTGCATTCGCATGCACGGCCACCGGCAGGATGACTTTGACTTCCTTCGGCGCGTCGGGCTTCTTGTAGTTGTGGGTGCCGGGCACGCGCAGGATACGCGCGATGTCGGCGGTGACGGTCGGGTCCGTCTTCAACCCGTGCGCAGCACAGAGTTGCTTGAACTTCGTTGCATACAGCGCGCCCTGTAGATCGGTCAGCGCGTCTTCGAGAATCCAGTACGCGTGGATGCCATAGCCCGACATGACCGCTGTCGGCGCCGGCATGCCGGTGTTGCTGCAAAACTGCGCGAGCGCGTCGCGCACTTCGGCTTTCGAGTTGTACTTCTCCGGGCTGTCACCAACGTCGAAATCGAGCTTGATGACCTTGACCGCTTGTGCGTTGTGCGCCTTTCTTGTTTGGTTATTCTTGAACGTCGACGTCGCGAAATATACATCCAGTCCGCGTGCATCAAGACGTTGTGCTTCCGCTACCGCAGCGTGGTAGTCTCCAGGCGGAATAGGGGTCTGTATCGTCGTGCTTCCGAGGCCGACGATGAACATCCATCCACTATTATCCAGGGCTGCGGACAGCAGATCGTACGCTGCGTCCATGCGGCCCCCGCGTTACTTGGTCTTGTTCAAATCCTTGAGCAGTGTCTTCACGCGCTCAATCGAGTCGGGGCCGGGTTCGTAGCGGCCAGCAAACCAGTCGTAGATCGTCTGCTTCGAGACACCAAGAATGTTGGAAATGCTTGATGGCATCAGGTTGCGCTTGACGCAGATGTAGCCTAGCCGCGCGACCGGGTCATCGGGATTCGCGGCGAACCGTTCCTCGATGCGGTCGGCGACCATTTTTGAAAAGCCGAAAGCCATGATAAATCCAGAAAATAAAAGCGGCTGCGCCGCTGAAAAAGTGGGGCTGGTAGCACCCGCGCCCCGGCGGTTTTCAGGAGCTGGGCTTGCGCCCACCACTAGCTACCTTAGTGGCGCAACACGTTACTCGTCGCCCCACTGCGCCATCACATCAGCCGCGCTTTGCGGCAGCGGCCGCGATTCCTGCTGGGTGCGCTCCACCACCGGCGCCGGGCCGGCCTGCAACGCTGCCAGTTGTGCCTGAAGTGCTGCGATTATGGCAGCCTGGTCTTGCGCTGCACTGCGTTGGTCCACACTCTTAGTCGGCGCCACTGCGCGGTCGGCGCCGGTATCGGAGCCGCTATTAGCTTCGGCAGCCCGAGCTTGCGCTGGTGCCTTTTTGCGGGAGCGGCCCTTATCACCCACTCCCGGTTCTTCTGCCGCTCCACCAGCGGAGACAGGCTTTTGATCCTGTTCAACAGCACCCTTCTTGTCAGGTTCCGTTTGTTGCGCACTACCAGTGGCTGCCGCACCCGCGCCATCGTATTCAAATGTACCGGCGGCGATAGCCTCCATCGCTTCCGGCGTAGCGCCGAGCCGCTTGGCAGCGGCGTATTCCTCCACGCCAAGGTATCGAACCGCTTTAAAACCCAGCTTAGGTGTGGCGGAATTGGTGTCGAATCGAAGTTCGGTGACAACGGCATTGTACGGGACATTCTTGGAAACGAGCAGTTTGGCATAGGCCATCAACGGCATCACACCGTTTTCAACATTGCCGAAGATCGACTGCGACGGCAGCGTGAGCTTGTGAATTTTTTGCTGCGCATCGCCTTCCAGCCACAGCGCCAGGCTGCGCGAGTAGCGGCAGGCACGGCCACCGTTTTCACCGGACCCCGCGGCATTTTGCGGGCAGGTCGCGCACGCGGCCGACTGCTTGTTCTTCACCGCGGCGTCGGGCACCTTGCCGTTGGCCGACGAACAGGTCGGCGCTTTCTTTTCGCCTTCGACGTAGCCCTCGTCGTAATAGGTGCGGGCATTGTCGGGTGCCACTGCGACGATAATCGCGTTCAGCTTGCGGTCTTCGATCCGGGCAACTTCCTCACCGTTTTCCAGCCGGCGAAACACGCCACCCTTGATCGAAATGCGAGGCCCACCGGTGCCGCCGGCGAGCCGCTTGGTCTGTTCGTCGAGTTCAATCCCACGCAGGTGCTCCGGAAGTGCCAGATCACCGCCCCCAACGAACAACGTTACATCATTTGCCATGTTTGCTCCACTTACTCACTAGACGATGGTTTTCGCACCACCACAGCGTACCGCCGGTCGATCTGCAACCCGGGCGGAATATCCGTCGGGTTTTTCGAAATGAACTCGGCCATATTTCTTTGCGCAATCCGATGCTCGTACAGGTCGAGCGCATCGGCGCCATGATGCAGCACCCACTTGCCGAAGGATGCCCAATCGGTCGACCAAAACTTTTCCTTGATCGTCTTGGACACGGTGCCGTTTTCGGTGCGCAACCCGTCCGTGTTTTGTTCCTTCATCAGCTTCAGCAATTCTTGCTCGAGCAAATCGAGCTGCACCTTGAATTCTTCGTCCTGCTTGCGCCAGGCAGAAGACGCCGCTTCGCGCGCATCACGTACCCGTCGATACACGCCAACAAGCCGGTTCGCATCCTTCGCAACATCCGTCATCTCGTTCTCACTTTAAAGTTAGTTTTTCGTGCGCGGCAACCCCACCGCACACTTCCAGTATAGCAGGAAGCTGTACTCAGTCAAGCCTCAAGTTCTTCCCTGTACAGTTCCAGCAAATCGGTCTGCTCGGCATCCCTGCGCTCCAGGATTTTGTACGCGCGCTGCTCCACGCTCGAGCCTACCATCTTCACCACCGTCATCTTGTTCTGCTGGCCGATCCGGTTGATCCGGTCGTTGGCCTGGCGCCAGGTTTCCAGCGAAGATACCGGCGAAAACCAAATCGTCGTGCTGGCGGCGGTCAGCGTGATCCCGTGCGACGCCACCTTCGGCTGCAACACCAGCACGCGGTAGGCAGGCGTTGTCTGGAATGCGTGGATGATGCGGCCGCGCTCGGCATCTGCGGTGTCACCATCGATCGTCGCGCACTCGATGTTGTGCTCGGTCAAGAACTTCTCGATCATCCGGATCGTGTGCCGGTACTGCGCGAACACCAGCACCTTCTGCGGCGCTTCCTTGATCACTTCCCACATGTCGTTCAGACGGTTTTGCGCGCGGAAATTGATCACGCTGCCGTCGTCCGAATACACCGCGCCGGAGGCGATCTGGAGCAGTTTGCCGACCAGCACACCCTTGTTGACCGCAGTCACCGTCTTCTCGGCCGCCAGCATCGCCATCAGCGAGCGCATGTTGTCGTAATACTGCTGCTGGCCCGGGTCCATCGGCACTTCGCGCTCGACGAACGTCACCGGCGGCAAATCCAGGCAGTCACGCTTGTCGAACCGGATCGCCGGTTGCAGTGCACCATAGACGATGTCGCGCGCGTTCGGCCGCGGGATGTACGTAAACATCGACAGCTTCGTCATCGTCAGGTCGCGCCAGCCGGAGAAGAACTGCGGCACCCGCTCCGGGCAGATCAGCTTCGCCAGCCCGTACGCTTGCAGCGGCGAGTTTGCCGCCGGCGTGCCGGTCAACAGCCACAGGCCGGTCGTGGGCTTGATCAGCTTGTGCAGCGCCTTCCAGCGGTCGCTGCGGGCGTTGGAGAACGCCGTCGCTTCATCCACCACGATCAGGTCAAAATTCGCCGCCTGCAAGTCCTTGAACGACGACTTGATGCCGTCGTGGTTGATGATGCAGAACTCGCAGCCGGACAGGATGATCTTGCGCCGCTTCTCCGGCGTGCCACGCGCGATGTCAACCGACCGATGAATGGCCGTGGCCGACAAGTCCGACTCCCACGCCGAGCGCAGGATGGATAACGGTGCCACGATCAGCACGCGCTTGATGTCTCCGACTTGCATTAGGTAGTCGACCGCCCAGCACACCGCGCGACTTTTGCCAGTTCCCATGTCGCTGAAGTTGAAGCACCGCTTGTGCAGCGTCATGAACTCCGACATGCGCTTCTGATGCGAGTACGGCGCGTTCTTGCCGTGGTACGGGTAATTCTTCTTGATGGGGCTGGGCACGTCGTACCCGAGCCGCGCCAACGCGCGCATTGCAGCCAGATTCCAGTGCACCAGGACGCGACCGTCGTCGAGCTTGTGGCTTTTTCGAATCGCCTGCGTGATCGCATCCGGATCGGCAGGCTGGAACAGCAATGCGGTGCCGTCGACTATTTCCATTCTTTTGATTTGTCCGTCCCAATGTGCCACATCTGGCAGAAGCGGCAGCGATACACCTTGTACGGAAAGCGATGGTGTCGCCGCTTCATGGTTTGGTCGGCTTCGGAGAAGGTCTTGTACGGTGCCTTGCCCGTACAGAACGACGCCTTGTCGATCTTCTTCCTGCGGGCTTCGCGCGATTCGCGCCGGCGCCGGATGCCGTAAATATCTAGCGGTGTTTCCTCACTTTTTAGGAGTATGGTTGGATCGGCGTGCATAGGACAGATTCTTTTTCGGTGCTACGACTTCGAGGTTGCTACGGCTATTGGTGCCACCGTTGACGATGGCCTTTTTGTGCGCGACATGCTTGCCCTTGCGATCGATGCCAGCCTCGTCGATCTTTTTGCGGGCCAGGTAGCGTTGGTGGCGCGCTTCATCTTCACCACGCTTTTTCTGCAAAGTGTATTCGTGCTTGTAGTTGCGTTTATCCGGTGGTACTGGCATGTCAGCGATTCTTTCCATTGTGCGGGCAGTCCATCACGTTGCAGTGCGCGCGGCACAACCCGTTCGGACTCGGATTAAACACGCCGGTCTTGAATGCCACTTCCATGCGGTGAATGTCGTACAGCCAGCCTTGCCAGCGTTCCGGTACTTCCTTGCGGTCGTACTTCTCGGGCACCAGCTTGTCGGGCACGATGAACATCAACCCAGCCTGCACTTTCTCGACTTCCGGGAAGTGCGAGAACACCATCAGCGACATCAATTCCAACTGCTTTGGGTCGGCGTACTTGGCCGACTTTCCAGTTTTCCAGTCTAATACGCGAGCTTTCTGTCCGTCAACTTTTGCAACGTCGACGACACCCCGAACGAAATAATTCTTGTCAAAGAAGAAACAAGGCTTCAGGTCGGGACCGAGCGCCATCTTGTACTCGATCAGCGGCTTGCCGGGCCACTTCCTAATCGCTTCGACATGCGGTTGGAACTGCTGGAACGCCGCCGGCAACGGGGTCGATTCCTTCAACGACGTCTCGACCGCTTCGTGGAAGTCGGTGCCGTACGACGAGCTTTTCGCATCGCCGAAGGTCTTGGCATCCTTGACCACGAAGTAGTGGTAATACTGCTTCGGGCAGTTCTTGAAGCATTTCCACGAGCTGTACGACCACTGCACGGCGGGCTTTGTCATTTGCTTTTCCTTTTCGGCAGGAGCGCCTTCAAACGCGCCACCACGGGCGCTACCTTGTGCGGTGTGCTGCGGGCGTCTTCCTGGATTTTCCCCAGCACCAGTGCGGTCTCCGAAGTGATCAGGTCTTCCTGTACAGCGCCGTCAAGGGCTTCGATGCGGGCGACTTCCATCTCGGCCTGGGACCGCTCGATCGCGTCCCACTGTTTCTGCAAGCTGTGCGCAATGGCGTGCGCGCGGCGCTGCTGTAGGGATTCCGGATTGGCTTCGTTGACGAAGAACTCGACGCACATGCTGTCTTTGATGCCGTTGGCAGTCAGGGCGCCGGCACGACCGGCCGGGCCGACCAGGAAAGACTTGACGGGACCACCTGCTTCCGCGCGGCGATCGTAGACGACAAACTTCATGGCACTCACCTGTACAAAGCCTTGACGATGCGCCAGTAGACCAGCGCAAACACAAACCCGTAAACGACGTCCACTGCAAACGCAATGTTGCCGCTGTTGGTCGCGTTCATGACCAAACTATCCACGAGTATGACACCGACAATTCCAGCCAGCAATAGGGCGCCGGCGATCATCGGCGCAAATATCTCCATCCACGCTCTCACTTTTTTCTCTCCAGTTTTTGTTCCAACTCGGCGATGCGTTTTTCGGCTGCTTCCAGCGCCATCACAGCTTCTTGTGCACGCGCATAAAAATCCTGCCGCGCGGCCTCGCTGCTCATGGCAGCGCCGTACGACTGCCGCAGCGTGAAAAACAACATCGCCCGCTTCATCACTGCACCTTTTCGATCAGCTTCACCCGCTCTATTTCATACCGAAGCTGCACCATCGAGCGCGGCATTTCCATCAACTGGATGGTCTTCGGCGTCACATCCACGATCTTCATCTTGCGTACTTCGTTCTCGCCCGGCAGCCGCACATGCCACACGTCGCCGTTGGTCAGTTCTAGGCCATCATCAGTCAGTACAGTCGTCATTTTCATCTCCAGTTGGTTGATTGCGTCGCGCAGCTCGCGAATCTGTTGGTCAATAGCGGCGATGGCCGGCACCCACTCCGGTTGCATCGAACCGAAACCACGCACAGGGGGAGCGCCGCAACTACACAGCGTGCCAATTACTGTTACGCCCGAACCCCAGCACATCGCACATGCGGCTATGCTCACAGCCAGCCCCATTTCTTGTAGTCGACGCTGCCGCACTCGCCGTAGGTAATCGATGCGTCATCCACCCAGGCAATCGGCGGCTTGTCGAATGCGTTCATGATCCACTGCGCTTCCTGCTTCGTGCGCGGCGATGCCTCGGAAGGACACCACAGCATTTCCGGCGGCCCTTCGGCGTCGGTGGAATCGTCTCCCGTGTTCTCGCCGACCGAGTAGTAAATCTCGTGCACCGTCAGATAGTCTTCTTCGTGCAAGGCGTTCGGGTTGGTGTTGCGGTGCACGACGGTGCGATGGTTCCAGTGCATTATTTAATCTCCAGGTCGTCGCAGGCAAACATGTTCAGGCCCGCGATTTGATACGCTTCGGCCAGCAGCTCGCTGGCTTTCTGCACGCGCCGACGCACATCGGTCGACGACTGCACGGCGGGATGCTGCTCGAGAAATTGATCGATGATGCCGATGATCATATTCAGGCGGTCGGTCGTTTCATGCCAATGCTCACGCGATACGATCGGCTTCGGCGGAATAACCACTTCCTTTTCTTCACCGAGGCATTGCGGTACGGGTTGTTGCGGAAAAGTTGTTTTCATCAAATCCTCACTTTAAAGTTAGAAATCAGCCATGTAAGCAGCTACGAATTCTTTCGCGGCTTCCGCGTTGATGGCGTTGCCGTAGGCGCGCACGCGTCCCACATGGGAGGAAGTCCCATAAGCCAGCGGGGCAATTCCGGGTTCAATCGGACGCCTTTTTCCGTCCGAGCAGTCACGCCATTCGGCTCCGGTCCAGAAACCATTAACGCCGCCTGCCGAGGCAGTTGGTCCAGACGAATGCGCCCGTCCTTCGCGGTCACGGCCATGCCCGGCGTGTCTTTCCAGTCCCGTGCGGACGGAGTCACCCAGCCAGTACAATCTGTCTCGGATGTGCGGTGCGCCGACGCCCGCAGACGGAAACGGCACTGCCCCGACGGCGTAACCCACTGCTTCCAGGTCAGCTTGTACAACGTCGATCCAAGCGTCTGCGTCCTTGCTTGCAACCTGCTCTCCAAACACGACTGGAGGGCGGCACTGCGCAATGAGCTGGAAGAAGGCGGGCCAAAGGTGCCGCTCATCAGCAAACCCTTTTCCGTCGCCTGCCGCGCTGAAAGGTTGGCACGGGCAAGAACCTGTCCAAACACTGCGGGAGTCATCCCATCCGGCACTTCGTAGTGCGTAGCTCCAGACGCCGATTCCGGCGAAGAAGTGGCACTGTGTGTAACCTCGAAGATCGTCGGGTCGCACATCTTCAATCGATCGTTCATCTACATCTCCCGGCGCGATAGTGCCAGCTTGAATCAAATTCCGCAGCCACTGTGCAGCGTACGGGTCTATCTCGTTGTAATACGCAGCCATGCTTCTACTTGCAATCTCCATAACGTTTTCCAACCCCGGCTTCCGCCGTGATCGGCAGGTCAGGCCACCACTTCGGCGGCGTCTTGAAAATCTCCAGCGCGATGCGCTCAGCGCGCTCGGCCTCGGCTTCGGGCACACACAGCACCGCCTCGTCGTGACACGACAGCACCACCTTGTAGTGCTTGGCAAGCTGCATCGTCTGCTCCATCACGATCAGCCGGGCGATATGCTGCGTGATGTTGGCGAACACCTTGCCGCCGTAGATGAAGCGTTCCTTCGCACCGCGGCCGTACTTCCAGGCGTCGCCGCTTTCCGGGTCGCTGATGCGCCGCAGATCGGGGTAGTGCAGCCAATGGCCGCCGGGCGTCTTGATCACGCCATCCTCGACGATGCACAGGCCCACCGCGTCCAGCACCATGCTGGTGCCCGAGTACAGCGCCCACAAGCCCTTCTCGCAGCGCGCCCACGCGCCGTTGCGTTTGTCGGCGATCGCATAAAACTGCTCGCGCCACGCGTTCGTGATGTTCTCGGCCTGCTCCTGCGACAGCTTGACCTTGCCCTTGCTGTTGACACGCGCGGTCTTCTGGAACGAGCGCCACGATGCCTGAAACTGAAGCTGCAACATCGCCTGCTTGCCGAGATAACGCTCGGTCACATCGGCCTTGGTAATCTGGCGATCGAACACCGCCGGGCTGGAAGCAAACCAGCAGTACAGGTCTTCGTTGTTGCGCAGCTTCACCAGCGTGTCTTCCTGCCCGGCCAGCCCGTGCGCCACGCGCAGCTCGATGTTGGAGCTGTCGACCGCCACCAGCACGTATCCATCCGGCGCACAGTAGGAGTTGCGCAGGGCGTCAGCCGGCTTCGGTTCGCGTGGGTCGATCCGCGGGTTGTTCTGCACGTTCATGCCCATACTGCCCGACATGCGCCACGAGACTTCGGCGCCGCAGTAATTGACCGGCATCGGCAACTTGCCGCCCAGCGCGTCCGACACATCCAGGTACGTCTGGAGCCGCGTCTCCAACTGCGTCGTCTTCACTTCCAGCCGGGCAGCGGCCGCGGCCACGACCAGCTCGTCCTCGTGGTCCAACAGTTCTTCCATGCCGACGTCGGTCTTCGACAGCGCCGGGATCATCTTCGCCGTGCCGTCCTCGTTCTTCACGCTCGGGCTGGGCTTCATCGGCACTTCGGCGCCGAGCTGCTGCAACAGTGCCATGAACTTCGGCTGGCTCATCAGGATCGGACGCATCGCGTCAATCACATCTTCAGGCGACATGCCAGCCTGGGCCACACCGCAGCGCACCGCCAAGTCCAACAGCGTCATCTGCTTGCGCCGGCGCTCGTCATGCAGCGCCTCAACGATCATGTCGCGGTCGGCTACGATTTCCGGCTCGACCGTCATGCGTATGCACAGGTCGATCAGCTTCATTTCATGGATCGACAGCTTCGGCAGCAGCTTGTAGAAAATCTCGCGGCACAGGTGCGTGTCCTGTGCGTTATACTCGCGCATCTTCTCGATTTCATCCGGCGTGAAGTCGGCCAGCTTCTTGCCCTTGGTGTTGACCGCTTCCAGCGAACCCTTCTCGCCGACGCCCAGCGCACGCGCCACGTACTTCAACGAACCACCGACCGACAGCCCGTAAAACGGCCGCGACATTGCCAGCGTACAGCCCCACGCCTTGGGCCGGATACCGAAGCGCCACGCACTGATCAGGTGGTCAAACCCGGAGCCGTTGTGGGCGACCGCCATCGCATCCGACCAGTCGATCGAGTCCAGCACCGCACGAACTTCCCGCTCGCCGAAATACACCTTGATCGGACCGTCGTTGATCCCGATCGACACCGACTGAATTTCCGTCTCCGGATGCATCACGTAGACGATCGGGTTGATCTTCGATAGCGAGTGCGTAGTCGACCAGTAGGATTCGTAATCCAGAAACACACAGTTCACAGCATCGAATCCTGATCGCTGTTGAAGCCACCGTACAGTTGATGATTGCTGCTACTGTAAACCTGGTATTGGCTCGTGATCTGATTCATTTGTTGCTGGTTTGCGCTTTGCATCATCTGTGCCAGCTTGCTCGACGGGGCTGCCTGGTTTTGACCGGCGACCTGGAAGTTGTAGCTAGGATCAGCCCACCCATCGACCAAACCCGACGCGACCTTGGTGTGAAAGTCCTTGCGCTCGCGCTCGCCTTCTGCGTCTCTGCGTGCTCGCACCATGCGTTCCAGGACGAACCTGTCAGTGCGGTTGGAGTCCGACCGGTCGATCCAAGACTGGATGTAGCCCTTCAGCGTGTACGGAATGTCGCTGCGGTACTCGTAGTTCTTCACGCCGGTTGCCAACAGCCGGCCGGTGTCGGTCATTTGCGCAATCATGGTGTCTTCGGACAGCCAGCGCGCGGCGACAACGAGAACAGGGAACGGGATTTTCATGGTAGCTCCAGGTATTGTTTCAGTTCGACCCAACCTTCTTCGACGTCGTTGTGGGTCCGCACGACGAACGCAGTGCCGCCGGCCTCGCGAATTTTATCCATCGCGAGTTCCTGCAATAGCGTGACGGCAGTGCCTGCCTTGGCCTCAATAGAAAAGAATCTGCCCTTGTGGCAGCAGAGGAAATCAGGCGTGCCGGACTTGCCGAACCCGCCTGTGACGGTCATGTGATAGTAGACCTTGTTGGCATCAAGCAGAGACTTGATGCGCTTCTTTACTTTCGCTTCCGGTGTCATTGCCATCGTAGGATTCCTCACTTTCGAAGTGAGGATACTCGCCATCCGAAAGGATGTCGACCGACCAGGCTATGGCGTTCGGATAGACGCGCGTCATGCGACGGCGCGCGAAGTATTGCAGTGAATTCGTCTTCAGGTCGGCGGCAGCCCATACATCACCTCGTGCGACAAGGCGGTGCAACCTTGCTTCCGCCCCGGACCGCGAACACTGCGGATCACGTTCCCTGATTTTACGGAGTAAAGTGACGGTTGTCACGCCTTTTTTATACTCGTGCAGTAGCGCCAACAACTCGTCATCGGTGTATTCAGTGGGGCGTGGTGGCTTCATTACTTCGCAGTAGTTGGTTGATAAAAAATTTGCCAGTTCCCATGTCGAACTCCACCGCGAAGTCGTTGCACATGACACGCACAACGTCCGTACGCGGCTTGGGCTGTACAACAGGGGCCGGCGTCGGGACCGGTGCCTGGGTTTCAATCGGCTTGGGCTTCACGACGACCACATCGCTGGGCGCCTGCACGACGCGCTGCATGCTCGCACGCGTAAACAAAAACGGCCCGGAATCCTTGTTCCACACGTAGGTGCTTTCGCGTTGGTTGCGGTGCGTATTCTTGATCACATGCCCGCGGTTGATCAGCACGCGCAGCACGTCACGCACTTGGTACGGCGACTGCGTCAGTTCCTTGACGTCCGGCTTGTGATTCAAATCGTACATCGTGATCGGCTTGTTCGCAATTGCAGCGTACCGCAGGTGTGCTTCCAGCCGGTTGTACAGCAGGACTAGGCGTCCCAGCGGGTTCGTATGTAGCAGGTTCATTTCGATTGTCCTTTCGTTTCTCGCAATATGTTTTCCACCATGCGCCACAATACAGGTTCTGTAACGTGCGTGAACGGCGGGTTCCACGGTATGGCAAGCATCAGCATGCTGAACAGCGTGTCATCGTCTATGTCGTTGAATATCCAGAAGCGCCGCGGTGCTGCATGCAGCCCGACGTCTTCAATGCGCGTGCCCACATCCGTTGCGCGCAGGATTGCCAGCTTGTCGCGGATTTCATCAGGCAGCTTGTGCATGTCTTCTTCCGCGACGAAGCTGGACGGCCCGAGCGCGGACGTAATGTGCAGCGCGCCATTATTCAGTTGTTCGATCCGGATCATGAGTTCGTCTTCGGATAAGCACCGTGCCGTGCTGAATGGTCTCGCCAACGCGCATGCGCGCTTTCGCGTTGTTGGATAGCTTGTACTTGCGAACCGGGATCGCAGTCCAGGTCGCGCCGTCGTCGAGGCTTTCTTCCCATGTGTGCTTGTCACGCATGGCTGCGGCACGGTAGTTGACGCCGCGGTGTGTACCGTCAGCGTAGAGTCCGACAATTTTTTCTTCTGTGTACACCGCGTTCTTACACGCGGGGCAGCGATACGTGCGTCGGAAAACATTGTGCTCGCTCATGCGAGCGAGTGTTACATACATCCTTTGTTTGCAAGGGGCACAAACATAGCCCATTCGTCACACCCCCATAAAAAAGTGAAATGAATGCACCAGCGCGCCGTACACTCCGAAATACAGATTCGCCAGGTAGACGGTCTGAATAAGCACAAACGCCGCGACACTCATAGGTTTCAGCCGAAACGGTGGCGTGTTTTCATACAACCGCATGTTCACGACCACCGCTAGCAGTACAAACGCCGTAGTCAAATTAAGCAACCACACAACAGCCTCACTTTGAAGTGAGGCGGGCCGAAGCCCGCCCCGGATTACACATCGATGTACAGCCCGCGGCCGCACGGCGCGGTCACACCCTTGTGCGTGAAGCACCACAGCACCGGCACGTTCCACGTACCCCACGAACCGTAGATGCCGCCGTCGGTCAGGATGATCGCACACTGCACATCCTTCAGCCCGTTGACGTACTTCGCCACCGGCTCGATCACCGTGCCGCCACCACCCTTGGGCATGGTCGCCGCCACAATGCCGTCGTATTGGTCGGGCGTGTAGACTTCCTCGCTCTCGACGCCGTCGTCCCAATAGATCAGGCGCAGCTTCGTCGGGCGCACCACGCGCGCAACGGCGACCACTTCCGACACACAGGCAGTGCATTCCGCCTGCGACACCGAGCCGGACGTATCGATCGCGCACACAATCTCGCCGCAGGTCTCGCTGTACAGCGACGGCAGGTACATGTCCATCCCGACAAAGCGGCGGTTCGGCCGGCGCCACGTTGCATCGTCGTCGCCTTGGCTGACTTCCTGGATGAACTGCGCGAGTTCTTCCTTCCAGTCGACTTGCGGATCGAGAATGTCGCCGAGCAGCCGGTTCGCGTTGCCCTGCATCTTGCTCGCCATGTACTGCCCGGTGCGCAGCGCCTGATCGATTTCACGCTCGATGCGCTTTTGTTCCTCTTCGCTCATCTGCCCATCGTCGCCCTCGTTCGCATGCTCGTCGAAGCCCTTGTTGGTGTACGTGACTTTCGGCCCACTACCACCCTTGCCGCCCTTGCCGCCGCCCTGCTGCTGCTGTTGCTGCACCAGGTCGTTGAATACTTCCATCAGCGACCAGCCGCGGTACTTCTCGTCGAACAGGTACTTCATCGTGCCGTCCGGGTTGCGCGGGTGCTTGGCGAACGTCTCTTGCGGGTCGGCGTCGTACAGCGCCAGATTCACGATGAAGTCGGCCGCCACATTCGCCAGCTCGGGGTTCAGCACCCACAGCTTCTTGTGCCGGGTCATGTGCATCATCGCCATGTGGCCCTTCTCGTGCAGGATCACCCAATTCAGGAAAACATCCTGGTTGTTTTCCAGCGGCAAGGCTTCCACGAATTCCTTGCCGTACTCGGTGTTGCCGTTCATGAAGACCCGCGCCGTGGGCAGGCCCGGTACGATTTTCCATGTACCGACGAACAGCAGCCCCGACCACACGCAAAATGTCGGGTGCCGCATGATGCCCATATGCGCACGTTCGATACGCTCGCTCGGTGTTCTCTTTGCCATAGTATTGCTCCTGAAAAATTACGGGATCACTCCCAATGAAACTTCTGCTGCGGCGCCGGCTTGGTCGACTTCTGCGGTGGTGTGCGCTTGGTCTTGTTCCAAGAAACCACGCTGATCGGCACGATAGATATGCTGCTGTCCTGCCACTGGATCATAAACTGTACTTCGTTGAGTGCATACATGCACCCAAAACCATCGGCAGCGCCGCCCGGACTGACAGTCACGACCAGCTTGCCGGTTTCCTTCTTGTCGTGCTTACACGGCGCATCATACAAAAACACCGTGTTGCCGGACGTCGTAGCGTAAGCGCCCATGATTTCAATGCCCGCAGCATGCGCCTTGGATGGAAACAGCACCGCCCCCAGCAGGCACAACACACACCCGATGTACAGAAGAATAGACGCTGTGCGAAAAGAAAACGCCGACGCGCGAAAATAAACGGCCGCTAAAATAGCCAGCCCCACGAACAACAAGACCCCAGGCAGTAACCATTCCATGATTGCCTCGCTCAGTTAAATGCCAACCGGGTGCAGGATGGCGTTGAGTTGCACTGCGGCGGCGACCACATTCAGTACGACCGCCGCAACCCCGATCCCGACCAGCGTCTTGTCGCGACGCGGAGAAGTCCACGCCCGTCGGGTACACGCAACCATCCACACTGCGCAGGCCGTGTTGATCACGAAAAAAAGCATGTTCATGTCATCCTCACTTTGAAGTGAGGCGGGCCGAAGCCCGCCCCGTTGGATTACGCGCCGAACAGCACGCCGAGTTCCACGCACTGGTCGACCACTTCACGCGTTTGCGCCGCCCAGGTCTTGGTCGAATCGATGTTGAGCAGCTTGCTGATGTAGATCGCCATCATTTCGCGGCTATTGAACCGCTTCAGGTACGTGATGATCGCCACCACGTTGTCCTGCTGCGTGCGCATCAGCAGGTTGAACATTTGCAGCAGACGCAGCGGCGGCTTGCTCGGCAGCTTCGCCTTGTTCGGGTTCTTGACAATGTCTTCCAGCGCGGTCAGTTCCTCGGTCATGTTCACGAACGACACCATGTCGGCGGCCGCAGCAGCGCCGATCGATCCACACAGGCCGGCAAACAACGCTTGCTCGGACTTCTTGCCGCGGGTCTTGATCTGATCGGACGCCACCACCAACGACGCCGGCGACACGTACGGGCCTTGCTGCTTCTTCGGCTGGTAGATGTACTTGTTGTCGCCTGCGTTGTCCTCGGTGTACGACTGCATCACCTGCGGGAATTGATGCACGAACGAGATGACGGTCGGATCGATGTTGTTCTTCACCGCGAAGTTGGAAATCCATTCGTCGGCCGTCGGCTTCTTCATGCGCACCGGGACGAAGCGGCGGATTTGGTGGCCCTGGATGCTGTCACCCACGCCGTCCGACGCCATGTTGCCCGAGGCGATCACGATGCTGTCCGGGTGCAGGTGCAGGCTACCCAGGCGCCGCTCGAGTGCCAGCGGCAGCGTCATGTTCTTCGCTTCGCGGCCGGCCTTGGTCCACTCGTCGAGCATGATCACGACCGGCTTGCCACCGTGCAGACCGAAGATTTCGTTCGGCAGGTATTCCGCGCAACCTTCTTCGCGGTTCGCCACCGGCAGCATCGTGTCACCGAGCGACATGTTCTGCATGTCGATGTAGGCGCAGTGATAGCCGAGACGATCGGCCAGCGCACGGGCCAGGTATGTCTTTCCAATGCCTGGCTCTCCCTCCAGCAAGTAAGTCATCTTGCGGCCGTCGGCTTCGATCATGTCGATGATTTCGGCGAAGTTCAGTTCGGTACGGTTCATTTGCAGCTCCTGTTTTTGCGTAATGAAGGTTTAAAGATTGCATCTTCGTGCGACCAGCCCTGCTTGAGCCGGTACAGCACAGTCTTGGAACAAATTCCATGTGTTTCGCACCACGCAGACAGTGGCAACGTGACCCCATGGATGGTCAAATACACCGTGTTTCTTCGGTTGTTGGCTTGTTCCTTCGCCGTCAACCACCGGCAGTTTTCCTTGCTGTACGCACCGTTTACATCGATCCTGTCCAACGTATGCCCCTTCGGTGGCGTGCCCATGTCGTACAAAAAAGCCATGAAGTCGTAGCGCCAACGATCGCAAACTACAATGCCGCGACCACCGTACTGCGGGTAGTCTTTGTCGTTTGGGTTGTGGCACCGCTGGATCATGTGCTGCCAGCGACGGTAGGCGTTCGACCGCTTCGTATTGCGCGGGGCAAGTCCGTGTTTGAACGCGGGGTTTTGTTTTCCAGGTAAGCTCGGCATCGTCTGCTCCGAAATAAAGCAGATTTTGCCATACGAATGTCAACCGTGCCCAGGAAATTATTGCGTGTCGGCGGTCAGGCCGGCTTCCAAACGGCGCGCGAACTCCTGCTTCAATTCGGGCGGATCAAAGTTCATCGGCATGTACGTGCCCATCGTCTCGTGGAACCACGTGTCGTCCCCATCCTTGTCGACGTGGCGCAAGCACATGTAGTTGAAGTGGCCCAGCTTGAAGCTGTAACCCTCAACGCGCTCGACGTTGGTCGCGCTGTCGCTTTGCACGACTTCGGTTTGTTGTGTTTCAGTTGTCATCACATCCTCACTTCGAAGTTAGGTTGTCAGTGTGGGACTGGATTGCCCCACACATTCAGTTTAGCAGGTGCAACTACTAAGTCAAGTGGCCTGCTCGGTGTGCCGCCGCACCCGCGGCACGCGCTCCACGATCGAGTACGTCGGACCATCCGTATCGACTTCAATGTGCAGATGCTTGCCGAGCCAGGTCGGGTCGTTAGGATTGAACCAACGCTCAAGCCGCTTCTCGAGCCGGTAGCAGAAATCGCGCCGCTCGTACGGGTTCTCGATGTTCCAGAACTCGGCAGCCTTGTGATAGCCCGCACGAATCCATCCGATCGCACGACGCGCCTGTGCTTCGAAATCCGGCGGCGCAAGGTCTTTCGCGGCCAGCCCATGCACGACCATGTCATCCCACAGCTCGGCCGCGCACGACTTCATGCAGTCCACGTAGTACTCGAGATAGAACTCCAGTAGCGGCGACAGCGCGGCCGACTGCGGCGGCTCCGGGATCAGCTCTTTGTGTTCCAGGTACGTCGAGTTCGAAAATCCGGCGCCGTCGATGATCATGTACTCGCCCGGAATCCGTTCGTGGTGCAGGATTTCGGCTTCCACCCGCATGTAGAAGATCGAGCCGAACGCGATCAACTCGTCCTGGATCGTGCCTGTGGGCGCCGTCAAATGCTCCAGCGTGTCGTGCATCATCACAACCGGACTGCCAGCGTCGAAGTCCGGCTTCGCGTCAGGAATCCAGCCCATTTGTCCATCGTGGGCGGTACGGTACGTAAAGGATTTCGTAAAGGTAGTCATTGCGTTCTCCTGAATAAAAGCACTGCTACTGCTGAAAGACGTTCTTAAGCTCCAAGAACATCGCGTATGCCTGCTTCATCGGCAGGCGCACCAGGTCGCGGCCCGGCAAATTTATAACCAGTTCCAGTCCAATGGAAACTGCGTTTTGTTGCGCAGGTTGTCCATCTGCTCCCCACTTCTGCGGTGCGCGGCCAGCGTCGCGGGGCGAAAGCGGATTGTCCTGTCCGGGCACGAATGCCGGCGCATCATGCGTTGTATCTGCTGGCGACGCCTGTGGAGAAGCTTCCCGCGCGGCGTCGCCATTGCGCGGTAGAGGAACCTCTGAGCCTTGGTACGGACCGGTCCACGGCGCTTTTTCGGGCGTGCTCGGAGCGGTCGCGCTCTCGGGTTGCTGTGGTTGTACCTCCCCGTGAAGTAGAACACTTCCCGCACGTTGCGTAGCATCTTGCGAGACTTGCGCTTCGTGTCCTTCAACCGGCGCCGGCCGGCTTTCCTCACGCGCCTGTAAGCGAGAATTACGCTCATTGATTTCCTCTTGCAGTTTGGCCCGCTGCCGCTCCAGTGCAGCGCGCGCCCGGCCTGGACGTTTGATCACCGGCAGCTTCTGCGGGGTGTTGGGGTCCGAGTTCAGGCGATAGTGCATCGGACCGGTCGGGCGTCCGTCACGCAAACGACGCTCTTGAATCAATTTTCCTTCGACAACCAACTCACGCAGGCGCCAGTACGCTTGCGTCGGCTCATACGTGGGCATATCCACGGCCTGGATGATTTCTTCCGGCGTCATCCATTTTCCAGACGAACCCAATTCAGAAATCGCACGACTTTTGAATTGTTCGTTTGTGGGGTCAACTTTCCTGCCTGCTACCATGATTACTCTCCTGTTACATCAAAATGCCGCGCCACTTGCGTACATAGACACGGTGCGCTCCATGCCTCGAATACATAGCAACCGCCCTGTCTGGAGACAACGCGGGAGGACTCCATGCGACGCCGTTCCAATAAGCGTACGTTTCGTAACGCTCCGATACTGCGCAGTAGACTATGTGGTACACACCGCGGTGTACCGGGTTGATTTCGCACCCATCGAACCACGGACTCAATTTCTGCTTGCGTTTAATGCCCACCTTTTTCACCTTTCGTCACTGCTTCCAAAAAGCGCGTCCGGCTGAACGCGTAGTTGTCGGACTTGAAGTAGTCGGCGAGCGCGCTTGCAATACGCAGGACGATGCCCTGCTCTACGGGGTGCCCGCCAACATACACCGCGTTCAGTAAATCCGCAACGGCCTGGTAGTGCTTGCGGCTCAGTGCCATTTCATCCTCACTTCCACAAAAAATAATACGCCGCTATTAAAATCAGCGCCGAGCTAGGCACAGCCAGAATCACTGCGCACGATACGCGCACCAGCCGAGGCACGATATTAAAATACTGCAACTTTAGCGCGCCTGCACAAAAGCCCAGCCCAACGAAACCCATCAGCATGTTGATGACAACTAGCTCCATTTCATTTTCCTTTCACGCTGTCCCGGCCGGCCGCGATGACCGAGTCCAGTTGTTGGTTAATGATCGTCATCACCTTGCTGCTGATTTCCTGCGCGCCGTGCGACGTTGCGATTTGCTGCCCTGCGTACGCTGCCAGCATCGTGTACGACGTCTTCTTATCCGGGGTCAGAGTGACAACCGAAAAAGACACAAACACCGTGATCAACAGGTACTTGATGGCTTTCTTCGCGAAAGCTTTTGACTGCGCTTCGTCTTCCTCGTCGCACATGAAAAACACCATCGTCATGAAAAAAGTAAGCACTGTAGCGACAGGGATCGCAATAATCAAAACGTCGTGCAGCGTATCCAGCACACCAGCCAGGTAAATAAAAATTGCAAGTTCCATTCCATCCTCACTTTAAAGTGAGCGGGGTTGCCCCCGCTCGGTTGTTACGACAGCACGCGGCCGCTGTAAACCACGAAGTGGATCACGTAATCCTGCATCGTGTGCAGAATAACCGGGTGCGCCAGCCACACCACAACATGCCAGCGCACGATGCGCTCAAAATGAAACTTGTTGTGAAAAAGATGCGGCTTGTGTTCGGCGATGTACGCCACGAACTGAATAGTGCCGAAAGCGATAACGACCCATATCTCGTGCATTTGATTCTCCTTTCGTTAGATGGGCCTGCGGCTATGCGTCGCAGGCTGCACGGGTGTGTGGTTTTCTCGTATCCCTGCACAACAGGGATGGCTACGTCGGTTCCGTGGTCTGATTCATTTGCTGCTCCTGAAAAGTTGAAAACTCACTTTGCAAAGTGAGGCGGGTTGTCGAGGGCAGCAGTCGCCGACCTCATACTACAGTCTATACTATCTATTGACTAAGTCAAGTCCATGAACAACACAAAACTCGACCACTCCGACTCTGTCTCCGGCATGAAGAACCCAACACCCGGCATGTTGACGAACTGCCCGCCGCTGGCAGCCAGCAGCAGGTACATCCGCCGGCGCGCCTCTTCGTTGTCGCAGGCGTCGATGCTTGCATACGCGCGCGTGATACGCGACTCACCCGCGATGAAGCTGTTTGTATCGTCGCCGACCGGGTCGAACCCCACAACGACTTTCGGCTGCGCTGCCAACTCGTGCAGGCGGCGCATCAACTCCAGGTTGTACACCTGGCCGTGGTAAATCACACTCATTCTTTTTCTTTCCAAAAAAGCGGGTCATACAACTCGAACACCGGCCCGAAATTCGAACACCGCAGCGTGCCCACACCGCGCAGATGCACATCACCGGTCGTGCTTTTAAACATATCGCCTGTGCACGCAGCCTGAAGTACACAGCACTGCGGCTTATCGGCTTCGTCGATTTCATCGAACGTGTCAACGTGATATTCCTTCCCCGGCGTGCGTACTGAATACACCACACCGTAGCTGCTGTTGTACGCGCCGTTGTATCTGCTCATCGGCTACCTCCAATGTAAATCGTCGGCCCGGCTGATCCCGGCCAAATCTCGCCAACGCCCGGAATATCAACCTGCGCTCCATCGCGGTCGTACAGGTCCGGACAGGCGGCCAGCAGCACCGCTACCGCCTCGCGATGCTCGGGATACACTTCATCAAACGTTTCAACGTGGTAGGCGTCGGGGTCGTCCAGCGTTCCATCGGTGTAGATGGAAATAGATTTGCCGATCGCTTGACACCAACGGCCGTATTGAATTGCCATGTCATTCTCCATCAAAATAAACAGCCGGCCCGTAGTCGCCGGGGTACAACGCACCCACGCCAGGCAGCTCGACGTCGACTGCGTCGTCGCTGAAAGGGTTTTCTGAAGCAGCCAACAACACAGCCACGCGCTCGCGATGCTCCGGCAACACATCTTCGAACGACTGTGCGTGGTAAGTCGTGTCGTCTCTGCCTGTATAAACAGAAATACAAGGCCCGTAATACGTTACGTACCCACCAAGAAAACGTGCCATGTCATGCTCCAACAAGGTAAAAAGTGGGACCGTTTGCGCCTGGGTACACATCACCCACGCCGGTAATTGTTAGTTCTTTGCCGCCGCGCTCGTACAAGTCAGGGCATGCCGCCACCAACAAGGCTACGCGCTCACGATGCTCCGGCTTTACGTCTTCCAGCTCGGTTAAGTGGTATCCAAGGTCTGTCCTCGTACCGTTAAGCGGGTAGATGGATAGGCACACACCGTACTTTGTATCGTATTGTCCTGTCCCGAGTATCATGGCTTTGCTCCTGACGTAGCGCCCAGCTTGGAAATGCCCATGCTCGAGCGCAGTTTGTAAATCCGGTCGCTGATATGCTGCTCCAGCCAACGCAAGTCAGCAGCACTCAACGTACCCGGCGCTATTTTTGCAACCAGTTCCTTGAACGTGTACGGCCGCTCGTCGCACATGACCGCGCACTCGACATACCTGGACACTTCCGCGGTGAGTTGATACTCGCACCACTTAATCTTAGTGGGCGCGATCCCTTCGTGGAAGACCAGGCAGGCTTGGCAATACTGCTGGACAAGCGCCTGTAACGCATCGTTGTTTGTGCGCGCGAAGTTATGCACATCGATCTGTATCGAGTAGGCGCTCTGCCCGGCAAACGATGCCAAGGTCTCGCGCTGAAGACGCGTCAAGTACTTGCGCAGCTCCATGCGCATGGTTATCGCGTCGCCCGCCATCTTGCGCACCTGATGCAGCTTGTGCGGGAACGCGTGCTCATGCTGGCGCCGCAGGGACAGTTCATCCGTCAGCCACGGCTTGATGTGTTCGTCGACGTACTCGCGCACCTTCTTTGCCCGGCTCTCCATGCTGGACAGGTCGCCCTTCTCGAACAATCCGAGTGCGACTTGAATCGCATCCAACCGGCTGTAGACCGTCAGGTGCTTTACGCGTGGGTCGTCCCACGTTTTAAGTACCATCAGCATGATTCCTCCTTCGCGTAATGCACGACGTAATAACTCATCGGCACGCCCACGGAGTTACGCAAACAACTGACGGTGTACCGCCCGTTGGCCATCGTGACAGACACCGTCTCCCACTTCGTACTCCGGTCAACATCCAGCGCCGCATGCACGGCCAGCAGCCGTTGCAGGTGTACCGGCAGGTTACTGTAGTCTTCCTTTGCTTCGTATCGCTCCTGCCACGCGCCGTGCCCTTTCGCATAATACAAGTTGAACATTTGTTGCTCCTGAAAAACTCACTTCGAAGTGAGTTACCTCTTCGGTTTCGGTTTAGGCGGCTCGTTATCCTGCAAGCCGCGCACACAGGTCAAGACCGCTTTCGCCACCGCATGTAGCGGAGACTTCGCGGTGTACTTCTTGTCGCCGACGAACCAATTGCCGTTCATGTGGATGCGCACACCCTTGTCCTGCATGTACAGCGCCAGCGGCTCGATCAGCTTGCCGGCTTCCATCACGAACTCGCCGTAGTCGATGAATGGCTTGGGCCGCTTCTCAGTCGGCCGGCCGGGATTGGACCGCACTAGGCACCCGCAGGAGCGCGTGTTGCCGCTGCGCAGCGAGCTGCCCTTGATGACTTTCAACTCACCGCAATCACACTGGCACAGCCAGTGGCTCGGCGTATCGGCGTGACGCACCACCATCAGGCGTTCGAAGCGTTTTCCGGTCAAATCAATTTCGCGTGACATGGTCATTCCTTTCAGTACAAACATATGATTGCACGGAAATATACCAACGTTTTCCAGCGCAGTCAACCAGGATTCCAGGTCGGCGACAGATAAAACCGAAGTCGTCCGTTGTTAACGTCGGCGCCGCCGATAAACGGAATGGTTGCCAAGTAGCCGTACGGATTGAGCGCCTTCGCCTGTTCTTCCGATACGAGCGCCGCGCGCAGGATTGCCACGTGCTCTTTTTGCTGGGGCGTCGCGAAAGAAGGCTGGAGTTCCACCCACTTCTGTTCTCGCGGTCCCCACACAAACACTACTTCGTCCATCACGTCACCTTGTTTTGCGGGTCAAGGTAAAGGATCGGGCCGCTGGCGCTGGTGCACGTGATCCCACCGTACCCGACGTTTTCGATGTCGACAAACTGCCTACATTCCGCCCCATCCCTGCTTACCGGACTGGCGCACAATGCTGCCTTAAGCACGGCGGCCGCGCGGCGTTGGTCTTCGTTTAATTGGTCCCAAGCTAATTGACGCGTATCAACGCGCAGGCCATCAGGTGTGCGGTCGATGACATAAAAAACTGCTTTCATTTCGTCTCCACGTTGTTGCGGTCGATGTAAAAGCGTACGCGAAACGAATCCGCGCTTTGTTTTTCCGCTATCGCGAATCCGGCGCCGGTAATATCCACAGGGTAGCCACACCAATCGCTGGCGATAATCGCAGCATCATCCAGGCAGGCGGCAACCAATACCGCAGCAACGCGCCGGTCTGTCTCGGGCAGGTCTTCCAGCTTCGTTGCGCGGCGTATGGTCTGCCTTGTATCGTCGTCGCACACAAGGAACTCAACGGTCTTTCTCATTTTTAGCCTCCAGCAGCTCGCGGTACAGCAAAAACCACACATACGACGAGTCGATCGTGATACGCGCGCCAGACCCGTCTGCCACAGCACCACACTGCTGCCTCTCGGTAACGTCGTAGTCGAGCGCGACAGCCCAAGCTTCTGTCTTCTCGTTCGGCTTTGCTGCCAGCACTAGAGCTACGATACGAGCCACCACTGCGCGCACTGCTTCTTCGTGCGGCTTTACCCAAGACTGCGAGCAGTAGGTGTCAAGATTTGGAAACTCCTGTTCCGTTTCGATTCGAATTAGCATGTCTCAGTCCTCACTTCAAAGTTAGGTCGCTCCAGTTCGCGCAACAGCGCGCTTTCATCGATGTAGTACGATGCGCTGCCGTTGCTGTAGTAAAACGCGTCACCAAAATCGTCCATGTGAACTTGGACGGGTTTTGTCCCATCAAACGAAGCAGCGGCATCCATCACGGCCGTGCAGCGGTCATATGCACGCTGTCGATCGGCAGTTGTAAACCCATCTTTGTGTTGACGGCGCAAATAATTACGAATGTTGCACGACTCATGCGGATCGCAGA